>ERZ724506.461-NODE-461-length-14180-cov-5.775858_pt1 | contig 14180 bp, 4 predicted proteins | sample MGYA00376039_ERZ724506 | MGnify/ENA primary metagenome ERZ724506 (study PRJEB28724, sample SAMN07190887) | wastewater metagenome | isolation source: effluent of sewage treatment plant in Hong Hong | place: USA: Christiansburg, Virginia | collected 2016-03-01 ... | reverse complement strand
ATATATATTAATCAATGACTCAATAATATAAGAAATAGAGTAGAAATATATAAAGACATTTTATTATTATCATTATTTAATTTAACAATATTTCTAGAGTTTAGAGGATCTCTTTTTAATAAATTATTAATTAAGCATTTGAATTAATCATTAAATCGATTTGTAATCAAAAAGATATATTTAAATTATATGATAGTGTTAAAAACAAGGATAATGCGATAACTTGAATGAACTTTTACTAAATAATTAGTTTGGATTATTAAATTTAAATTTATTAGATGAAAAAATTTATTAAATTTTACAAATTAAATAATATTTGAATTAGTTTTAAATAGATAATCCAAATTAGTTACAAAACTATTTAAAATCTTAATAATAATTTAAGTAAAAAATATTTTTAGAACTTAAATAATAAAAAATAAATTTAAATAAAGAAACATTAGATAATTTAGTCAATCATTTAATTTTAAAGTAGTTATAACAAAATTAAAATTTATTATGAAAATATTAAAGATAATCACAATAATTAAAGATAAAATTTGACAAAAAAGGGGCTAATATTTTAGATATATGATATTAAATTGGTTCATAGACACTAAAAGAGTTACTAAGTAAAATTAGTAACAATCAAATTAATAAATTTAATACATTTTTTGCTTAAAAAAGAATAAATCAAATAAACTAATAATACAGCATAAAACTTAATATAAAAAGACTGATTTAAATTCTTAAAAATGATTAAATATTATAGACTCCTGATTACTTTTGTATTTCTTTTAAATAATTTATTAAAAAGAAGATTAATCAAAATTATAAATAAAAACGAAAACTAGCTTAAGAAGGATAGAATAATCAAAAGTTTTTAAAAGTACTCAAATATATTTTCTAATAATATAAAATTATTATGATTTTTATACCGAAATTTCTTAACTCCATAAATCATCTCCAATAATATTTAAGCTTTATATGGCCATTCCATTATTTTAATTCCTAATTTGCTAATCATTTATAATCATTTTACCAATGCCTATAGGAAGTAATTTATCTTAAGCTTTAATAATGACTATTTGATTCTGATTAACATTAACCAATTTTCCACCTTAAGAAGTTAAACCTTAACACATTATATCTGCTCCATTTAATATAAATTTAATAGCTCCTTTGTCAACCTACACTTCCTCTAATAGACCTGGATATTACATATATATTTATAAAGGGAATATAATTTATTTGTTAAGGCAATAGCAAATTAACTTTTAATTCAATAGGTACAAATCAACTTTACCATTATCTTTTAACTTCATTTTATAAATTTTCTCTTTTTCTGGAAAAATGTTATTTATTATACATTCTAGATTTTTATACTATTCTTTTATCATATTACGTACTAATTTTATTTCGCTTTTATTTATCAATGATTAATTCCCGTATTCTTTAATTCTTTTTATTTTACTTTTTAAACATACGCTTTATAATTATAAACTTATTATGTTAAAAGAAAAGAATATTTGTAATATTTTAGGTGTCGTTTGTGTAATTTTTGATAATTAAGAAGGATAAAGAATAGACAATTTTTAACCCTAATCTTTATTATTTGATATTGATATGAACTATGTCACAATATTAGCGTTTCCAGAAAGCTATTCTAAGTTGAAAAATGACTCAATGGTTTACTTTTTTAATATGAAAGATAAGAAAAATAAAAAATTGATTTGCTATGTAAAATATTTTTAATGCTAATGCAAATTAAATGATAGAGGATATATATAAAAGAGCTTAGTGGTTATTACAAATAACTTTTGCTTTTAACCAATGAAATAAATATTCAAATCACTCACTATTTAATCTCTTAATTAAAAGATTGATTTATACGAAATACAAAATAAACTAAACAATGTATGCAATTAAATACTAAATAATTAATTTTATGGGCTAAAATCCAAAAAGCAATATAATAATAATTTAAATTTTATTTTTGATAATTTATATTCTTAAGATAATGATTTAAATATGATTATCACTGTAAATTAATTAGTATTGGTAAAAAAAGAATTGATCGAAATTGTTGTTTGAATATAGTCTCGATATTTAATTTGTTAAATTTTTTAGAAAGGTTGATATTAATAAAATTAATTAAATTTGGCTTTGTTTAATTACAAATTAACCTATTTTAATATATAATAAAAATCCCTTTATCGTAACATGTATGGTTCAAATAGTATAGACCTTGATTTATCCTATTAAAACAAAATACATTTCTTTTAATTATTATACTATTTTTGAGAAAAGTTATGAGTTTTTAAAATAAAATTAATAATAAAACAAAGGTTATATTATAGGAATAACAAATCCTTTATTATTTTAAGTGATTTAAAAAGGAATTAAGAAGTAAATTTATTACTATAGAAATAATTAGCATTGATTTGTTTTAAGAGGAGTTTTAGGTATAATTTTATAATGTAAATGTTTGAAATTATAATACTATTAAAGAGTGTATAATAGATAAAAATATTTAAATAGTAAATGATATACAATATATTTAAACTAAAGAATAAGTTATAAGAAACTATTATTTATAAAAAACTTTATTATTTTTAAAACCTATAAACTCATATCTTCTTTAATAAAATAATGATTTTAAATTATTAAATCTATAATTATTTTTTGATTATATTAAAAATAGCAAGTTTACAATTAAATAAATATTTAATAATTTTTAGGAACTAAAGAAGATATATGCATAATTCTTTAATTCTTTATAAGGAGTTTCTTATATTTGAAAATATTTTAATTGTCATATAACCAAAGAATAACAATAATTTACATCAGATTTTTATTAATTTTATTTTGAGAATGTTTATTGAATCTTTTATTTGTATTTTCCGATATTAATTTTTTCTATTATACTCTGTAATGTACAATCAATTTATTAATAAATCATTTTGGGCTTTTTTTAATACGAATCTTATTATTATTATTTATTACTATTGTTATTTTTTTTATTATTTATTTAATTAGTTCTATTAACATATAGATGGCTTTAAGGTACTTATAAACGTTAAACGTTTTATAAATTTTTATTTTCTTATGCACCATTTTAAATAAGTCCGTTTTGAAAGGTATAGTCTTAGATAGGTTTATTGCTTTAATTAAATTATAAAAAAAAAAATTCAATTTTCCCTAATTTTTTCTTTTTAAATTACTTATATAGTATTTATAAACTCTTGATTAGACGATCTAATGATTTCATTTATTTATTTATATTCATTTATTATTTTGTTATAGTTGTTTATGCTAATTTCAAATACAGTAGAAATGTTTAAGGTTTTATAATCAAATAAGTATTCTGAGGATCCTAAATAAAATTCATATAACCCAATTATACAATATGTTGATATATTCATAATATCATAATTAAATATTTTGGTATTTTTAAAGTTTTTATTTTATTAGGGTGTTTAATTTTTTTCATATAGCTATTGCCTTATCAATATTTATCCTTCTTTAATAATATATAAATTAGTAATAGTCTATTTAGATTTTGCTATAAATTATCCCTAAGAGTATTATTTTTAATAAAAGTTAGCAGTTACTCTATAAAATTCTTCTTTTGTTAAACTCATCGGAAATAGCTATTTAAAAAATATTACTTTTTGGTTTATACTATTTTATCCATCATTAATCATTATACTTTTTAAAACATCAGAACAGAGTGTACCCAATACTGTTTATTGTGAGCAAATAATGGTAGCCATTCATAATTATCCAGTGATTATTCCAACCTCACCAAAAATTGTATTTACTGGTAAAATTTTTACAATTTTTTGTTTAAATTGTTTTGTTTATTAATTATAAAAAAAATCTTAAAATCTATACAAACCATGGAATGAAGAATTAGGCTCCTAATTATCATCTTAATTAGCATTTTATATCATTACATAAACACTACCTTTTAAAATTATATAAAATTTGTCCGCAGCTTAACCTTATTTAAAAACAATATCATTTAAGTTAAAATACTCTAATTATATTTTTGAAATTATTTCTGTAATTTTTATTTTAAAATCGTTTTAGAATGCATTCGAAAAGAACTCTATCTTTCTAAATTAATCAACTTATTACTCCAAATTGTTTAAATATTATTCGTTTTATTCCATTAAATAATATAAATAAAAATTATAAATGTAATAAATAGCAAGTTATATTGAATAAGAAGATTTTTAAAAAATAGATGCTTCAATTGCTTCTTATTTATTAAAAAATAATTTAAGTCAGGATATTGAGGAAATTCTAATTTGGAATAGAATTGTTTCGATTATTAAACTATCAAATCCTAATTTGTTGTAAAAATTACAAACAGAATTTAAATAAAAACTAGAAATATAACAACAGTATATTTTTCTAAATAAATATATAAATTATCAAAACAAAAATTTCAAATTAATATTATAATAAAATGCAATTGATATATAAAATTAAATACTATTAGCTTAAGCTTAAGTTAAATCTAAATAATTTGTTTAAGGATTAAAGACATATATAGAAATATATTAAAAATACACATTCGATATTTAATTAGACGAATAAGATTTATTGGTTAATTTTACTAGCACTCTTATTATGGTATTGTATTAATTTGGTAGACAACTTTTTTAAATAGTCGAAATATCAGAAATCGAATAAAATATTAATTAGATACTGATTAGTATATAAAGCAAAGTTATATCAACCGATTTAATATTTAATATTATAATATTATACTGATAAATATTAATATTATGATTAGAAAACTTTATTTTGTTTAAATAATTTATTTTTTAAACAAAAAAGAACTTAAATTTTTATTATGAAACGTTTAAAAAATAAAGTATAAAAATAAATTATGAAGACCAAATATAGTTTAATGATTAGTAGATTTAAGACTATATTTAGTTTTAGATTTTGATGAGCTAAGAAGAGATATAGGTTGATACTAATTTATTAAGACTTATAATTTAATTCTTTTAAAGCTAAGAGTTTTATAATTTAAATTACTAGTTTTAGTTAAATTATATCACTTATATCGCATTTAATATAATTAAAGAAAGTTTGTAAAATGTTTTTTTATTATAAATTGTAAATAAATTAATTGAAATTGAAAAAAACCTGGTATTATAAAATTCATATGATGCTTTTAGCATGTTGATAATAAATTTTGATTTATCAATTATATATTTTAAATTATAAAATTTAAGTGAAGCCAAATATTGAATAAAATAATCTCTAAAAACTCAAATAATACCTGAATCATTGAATTAGATTCTTTCTATTTGCTCTTAAGAAAAACACTATAAATTGTATACAGAGAATATCGATTAATATTAATAATAATTTAATAAATTAAAAGATACTTCTTCAGATAACTCTACAACTGAGATGACTATTTATCATATATTATAATTAGCTTTTTATTAAATGATTAATAACGATGTAAAATATAATGCATCCTTAAAATTATTTATTAATTCTATATTGCTACCTTAATTAAAAATGAATGAAAGTGACAGATTTTTGGAACAATGATATTTTTCTAAATTTGTTTAGTATATTTTGCAATTTCTAATTCAAAATTAAACCACATTTAATTATTATTTTGATGATATAAATCTTTTTATTTAATATATTTAAGGAAATGATATGTTAATTGAGGTTGCTGAAATGCTTATAGAGTAAAAAAAATATTAATCGGCTAAAATAATCTACGAATTGTTATTAAAAAAAGAAAACAATAATTTGTTTAAACTATGATTAAATTATATTTTAACTTTTATAGAGCCAGAATCTATAAATGAAAAAATATTACCAATTTTTGATATAATTTAAGATTTAAATGAAATTAACTAATTGGAAAATAGTTATCAATAATTATTAATTGACAACAACGATTAAAAAAATAATTAAATAATCAATAGCAATCTTACAAGAAATAAGAAAAAATTATTAAATAAAAAAATATGATGGCCAAATAATTTTGATTTTTTGAATCCAGGTTAACGACCAGATTGTAATAGATGGTTACCTAGAAGTTAATGAAAGAAGGGTACTAAAAAAATAAATAACAAGATTCATGCTAGAACACAAGGTGGTATTGTAAACAAAGAATCAAATATTGAGTTGTATACAAAACCTAATACTACTTCCACTTCCAAAATTGTAACTTAGAAATTAAAAAAATAAAATAAATAATTTATTAATTTTATCTAATGAACATTTCAATAAAACTTCTTTATTAGTCTAATTTTTAAATATCTCAATTCATGTAGTCCTAATAATCTATTTAATTAATTTAGTTTGAGATTAATTACAATTGAAACTAATTAGAACTATTTTAAATTAATCGATTACCTCTGTTAAATACCTCGTGTTCTATCATGTAATTAAAAGATAAACCATTGCCAAAAAGACTCTAAATTTCTTTTATTTTTTTATTTTCCTGTAATATTTTCTTTTAAAGTTACATTATTTTCAAAATCTTTTATAATTTGATTCGGTTAAATATTTTGGTTACTTTATAAAGAGCTATTTTTGTTTTATAGTTAACTGCTTTGATTGATCATTATAAATTATATTTATAAAATTAATTATTTATATTATCAAATTTTAATTTCATATCTCAAAACTAATCTATATTTTACACATTTAAAAATTTGTGTAAATTAAAATAATTTTAATTTGTATATTCCGCTCCTAGAAAATATACATGGCTGTATTCATTAGTTAAAGTTTATAATGCCAATATACTCTACACAATTTAGTTTGTAATTTGATTAGAAATATAGTTTTTTATCTATTATTTATCTAAATTAAAATCTAATAAATTAATTTAATAATCTAATTAATCAACATTTTATCCCATATAAAATATATTAAAATTACCAGAATTTAAATACAAACTAAAATCTAAATTTGTAGTTGTAAAAATTATATATTTTGTTGATAAATTTCTAATCTATTTTATTCTATCAAAAATAAACTAATTTTATTATAAATTTTACTCAGTTATAAAAACATAATAAGATTGTACTAATTATTGGTAAGATTTATTCTCATTTAGTTTTTTTACTTATTACAAAAGTTGAATTTGGTTTTAAAATAATAAGATAACATTATTTATCTAGTTTTATTAAATTTATATTATTATTCTATCATAATTATTTAAAGAATTATTTCCTAAAATCAATTTGGTATTTCATGTTAGAAGACTTAGATCGTTTGATTTGGTTACAATAAAAGTTTTCAACTAATTATTTATTCTTTAATCCAACTTATAAGTTTTACAAAATTTAAATTTGTTTTAAAACTAAGTAGAGTTGTCTATTTAATGAAATAAAAGAGAATTAGTTTAAGTAAAAATATTGATTAGATTTTGATAATTGTATTCTTTATTAAAGACTAATTAAATCTAACTATTATAAGTTTATTTTTTGATTAACACACTGTATTACTAACTTTATTAAATGAAATCTATTATTTAGTTTTTAATTTTTATTATTTCTTAAATAAATTCGGTTTAAATTGAGTTATTTTATTCATTTTAAATTTAAAATTACTCTAGTGCTTTCAAACTTTTTTGAAATGAATATTAGCACATATAAAATTTGGATTTGACCAAAATTTATATTTAATTAATATCAGATATCTAGTTTATAATTAGAAGTTTAAATAGAATTAATAGTTTAATAAATAAATTAAAAGAAAACTATAATTAAGAATGCTCTTTTAAATATATATAACTTAATTTCATATACTTATTTATTATAGTTTAATTTAACTTTAACTAGTAGTATACTTAGATTTTTTATAGTATATTTTATTGATTAAAAAGTAAACAATTCTTGTTTTTATAATTTTAGGGATTAAATTATACATTAAATAAAAATTCATTTGTGCTTTATGTTATAAAACTTTAATTTATTAGTAATTTATTTATTTAGTAATCCTAAATAACAATAAACGATTATTAACTATTATTGTTTTATTGTAAACTAATAATAATATTTATTATTTATTCTGTTGATATTTAGCCGATTAAATAAATTTTTCTTTGGTTTTTAAACATATCTGATATTTAGGTATTAATTTCTTTAAAATTCATTTTGTTTGTAATTATAATTATAAATTTATAATTTATGATTGTTTATATTTTTTGACGAGATTTTTGAATATTTGATAATAAAGCTTTAAATTATTTTATAAAATAGATATAAGAGACATATTTAAAAGGTGCATTATTATTTATTTTTGACCCTTGCTAAATAGACAAATAGTTTAATAAATACCATAATGATAAATGTATTCAATTTATGATAGACTCTTTAATGGATTTATAAAATCAAACAAACAATTAAGTAAACTTTTTTTTAGGTAGTAATGAATAAATTTTAGATAATATAAATATTTATTATCCAATAAAACATGTTATTCAAGTAAAAGATATCACCCCTTTTGCAGAATTAAGATCAAATAAAATTTTAAAATTTTGTGAAGTTAAAAAAATAAAATTTACTGAAATTGAAGATTTATATTTAACTAATTTCGGGTAAATAAAAAAACCAAATGGAGATTTTTATTAAGTGTACACACCATTTTTAAAATGTTCTTAATTATAAAAAGTCGATAAGCCTCATAGTGAAATATTGCCAATTAATTTAATAAATTTAAATAAAATTTAAGGTTTTATTTAAATAGAAGAAATACAAAAATATTATCAAAGGGTTAATATATTGTTTATAAGTGGCGGTAGACAAAACGCACTCAAAACTTTAAAATAACTTTAAACAAAATATTTTTAAAATTATTAAACAGAAAGAGATTTTATGTATTTAGACAAAACAACAAAACTAAGCCCTCATCTTAAATTTGGTACTATCAGTATAAGAGAGGTATATTTTGCTGACCAATCTAACACAAAATTAAACAATGAATATTATTGGTGAGATTTTTATGCATATACAGTTAAAAATAATTAAAGTTTATTACTTGGATAAATTGGGGGTGTAAATGCTTCAATGAAAATTAAATTTGACTAACTATAATGGAATTATAGCAAAAACAATTTATTTTTAAATTGGTGTGATGGTAAAACGGGATTTCCAATAGTTGATGCAGGCATGTGATAAATGAATTAAACAGGTTGGATGCATAATCGAGCTCGAATGATAGTGTCTATGTTTTTAGTTAAAAATCTATTTATTGATTGGCGTCTTGGAGAAAAATATTTTGCTTAAAAATTAATAGACTATGATCCTTGTAGTAACAATGGGGGGTGGCAATGGAGTTCCAGTACAGGAGTGGATAGCGTTCCATATTTTAGAATTTTTAATCCGTATACCTAAGCAATTAAATTTGATTCCCAATGCAAATACATTAAATTATATGTTTAGGAACTAAGAGATTGCAGTAGTCAAATTATATTAAATTGGGATAAGCCCGAGTACTGACTATAATTTAAAAACTATATTGAACCAATTGTAGATTACAGTGAAACATGAAAGTAAACCATACAAAAATTTAAAGAAATTAAATAATTTATATTTATATATTATAAAAATATTTATGGCATACGCCACTATAAACCAAACATAAACTATAATCAAAAATTAATAAAATATAGGCTGTGCAATATTGACTTTGATCATAAATAACTGATTAATTAAATAATCAGTGGTATTTTTAAAAAATTACACACTAGCTATTAATTAATATAATCTTAAACAATTTAAAAGAAATTATTAATTATAGAAAATACTTAAGATTATTTTATGAATTATCAAAAAGAGAAATATTTTATATTTAAAAAAAAAAAACTACATTCAAAATGAAGCTAAGAATGATATAAATTTTAAATCAAAATTTATTCATTTAAATACATTGTTTTTTAAAATAATAAGAAAAAATTAAAAATTAATCTTTTTTTAAATATAAGAGAAATTTCAACAAAATAAAGCATTAAAATCTTAAATAGATATTATGATTGTTAATAAAGAAAAAAAGCTTAATAAATCAATATAAATAATGAATAAAAAATAATAAATTTGATCTGCTAAAAAACATAAATAGACAGATATCATTTAAAAACAAAATGTAAAAAATAATAAATAAGTATTGAAGCAATAAGAAAATATAACGAAAGATAAATTATATTAAATGAAGGTTATTTGAGGTAAAACAAACAAAATGAAAATAGATAAAAATACCGAAAAATTTATAAAATCTTAATAAACAAATATTTTTTTATTTTTAAAAGAAAAATGAATTTGAGGTTTATTAGCCAATATATTTTTGTAATATTGTTCTTAAATTAAAAATTTATTAATATTTTTAGTTATACAAAAAAATTATTAATAGTTGCATCATTTTTAGGCTTATTAATTATTTTAAGCAATATTTGAATGTTAAAAATAATATTTTATTATTCGGGAATAATTCTTTTTCAATCAATTAAAATTTTTCTTTCAAATTATTTTACTTAAAAGCTAAAAACTAAATTAATGTAATTAAATTATTCAAGATAAAAATATAAGAAATAATAGATGAATATTTTTTTCAAGATTATAAGTTTATTTAACTAGTTTAAGAATTATTTAGTTTGATAAAATGCTATTTTTGTAAAACAGATATATTTAAAATTAGCATAAATATAACATTTGATTAATATTTAATACCATTATATAATCTAACAAACTAAATAAAAAATGAAAGTATAAAATACAAAATTTTAATGAATTAAAATAAAAAGCAATTAACTGGGTTAATTAGTATAAGATTGAAAAACAATTTAGTTAAAATTAAATTATACTTTAAAATATTACACATACATTTTTTGATAAATTCTTGGTCTGCCTCTTTACTATTTTTTATATTTTTCTGGGTGTTTTATTCTTATATGTTAATTCAAACAAATTTTAGTGTGGTATGATTTTTAGCAATCTTTTTTAAAACAAATATATTTTCTTGGCTTGTCTAATATATGCTCCAATAATATTTTTTCACTACATTTATAATTAAATTTTCTTCTGAAGAAGAAAATATCTTTTTCTAGACTTTTTTAGAAATTTTATCTTATTTAGCAAAATTTGAATATTTTTGCAATTAATATATTGTTTATAAGAATTGTTTGTGTTAAAGTGATTCTATTAAAATCATTGTAATTTAATTATTCATTTTTAAAACTATCAGATTAAAGTTAAAATTAGTCGTATATGTCTCTTATAATTTAGCAAGTCTCAATAATTTTAACTTATTTGATTTCATTGCTAATTTTTAAATCTTTAAGTCCGTTTAATATTTTTTGATCTAATAAAATTTAAAATTAATTCTTCATTTAACATATGGCATTATTAAATAAAAATAAGAGTTTCGATTATTTATCTTTATTATAAATATTAAAATCCTCTACAACTAAAAATAATAAATTTTATAATTATTTATAATGTGCTTATAAGTTGCTAATTCCTTAAGTTTCTTAATAAATAATATTATTAATTCATCTCAAATATACAATGATATTTTTGGCATAGATTTAATATTAAAAATATACTTAGATGAATTTAAATTAATTTTTTAGTTTAGAACTAACGAATAACATTTAATAAGCATAATTATTAAATATTCTTGTTTTTAATTAAACTTAAAAAAAAATTATCATAACATTACAACCTTAATTAAAAATCATTTTTAAAATCGTAAATATCATTTTCTTTATAAATAGACTATTACCCCTCTTCATATTAAACCTACAAAAATGATTGTTCAATTAAAATTTGGCTTTAATTTTTATGGTCGTCTCCATAAAAGTTTTAATCCAAAAAAATATTATTTTAAAAACTTTTTAAATTACTTTATTTGTGTTAAACTTATAAAAGAATAGAAAACGTTTTTTTATTAAATAAAAATTATATTTTTATTTAACTAATCATCCAATTGTATATAGCTACTCTTATATTCTAAGTTTCTGGATATTATGTTTAATATAAAAAGCTAGTTTTTATTTTAATTAATTTTTAGTGGCTTATTTTTTGATATTTAATATATTTTCAAAATTTATTTTTCTTAATTTAATAATTAATTCAAAAAATTAAATTATATGCTATTTTTATTTTTATTATTTTCTTAAAGGTTAAATTTGAAATACTTTTAACTTTAATTTGAAATAATTTTAATACTTTTGTTAATTTATAAACTATTATCACAAATTAAATCTAAATCTTTGGTTGTTTTTAATAGAGACAAATTTTTTTATAATACATTTAAATATCCTTATTCTATAACTGTATTTTTTAAATATTTAAAACTAAACATATTAATTAATTAACCAAATTTTTTATCAAATTATAAATTTTAAATGTTTTGCTGCAATTTTTTACAATCCATCAATATTTATTAATTCTTAATTACTAAATTTTATTAATATCAATTTGAAATTTTTTAATAATTAATAACGTTATTTTTTGAAGAAATGCTTTATAAGTTATTATTACTATCTAAGTATAAATTTTAACTATCCAATTAATAAGAATGATTAATATTAAACACATACTTATTTTCCTATAATTTTTAGTTTTCTCCGAATATTATTGTATTTTTTCGATAATTTGTTGAAGGGTTTTTAATATATTAAACCTCATCAATAAATTCTTTTACATTTTACTTGTATTTCTCATTTTGTATTTCTAAAATTTTAGCATTATATTACCATAATTTATTTGAATCATCTATTTAATATTTTTCTAAATTTTAAATTGGAAACTCGCTTAATAGTCTATTGCATTCTAATTAAGTAAAAGTTTATCGGTTGCTGAATTAGATTTGATTCTAAAAAATAGATTTAGGCATTATAAATAATCTCACTTTTTTAGTTAAAATAATAACATTTTTATGAAATTTGAAGAAAATTAAATTATTATTTTAAAAAGTTAAAAATGGCAAAAAGAATACAATTTATTATTGTTTATATGAATAAATTATAAGTAGATGTAATAGAAAAATTTTATAAAAAAATCTTGAAAATAAATAATAGAATTTAGATGACATAAAATTTATTTAATCATGTTTATTTTGATTTCATGATTTTTAATGTCTATCAAAATTGATTTTTGAAGCATAAATACTTATCCTAAAATCATATTTTTAAGTGCTTTTATTCCTAAACAGTAAATTTTACTATTATGACTTTATTTGACTAAGTATTGTTTAGAATAAAGAGGTATCTTTTATTTCTATGATTCAAAATATATTGTGGGAAAATTTCAAAAAAATATTTTTTTATTTTTTTATGTTTTTTCATAACAATAATCATTTTAAATATTAATAGGGCATTTTAAATTTCTATTTTAGCAAGCTTTTTAAAACTAAAAAATAAATTACTAATAAAGTTTTTAATCTAAATAAATAAATGTTGTACCTGAATCAATAAAAGCGCTTCCATCAAATCAATTAATAAGATTGTAATCATAATTTACTAACGTTTTTTCTATAAAGATGCCGTCAATATTTAGTGTGTATTATTTATCCCATGAGTATTTCTATAGTTTTAAATTAATTTTAAAATTATCTAAGAGTTTTATTTATTAATTGTTTAGCAATTACAATTGACCACCTTGAGTTTTAAGAGTTATTTATATCGCTTAAATCGTTTATTGATTAATATCCAAGAAACTTGGAGCTTTTTGATTTTAATCTGACGGTCTTTTATGAAGTCCGAATATTCCATCCGCTTGTTAATTGTATAATTCTCCAGTTTCTTCTATCGAACATCCCAATATGATTGAAAATTTTAATGAATTAAAAGATATTTCATCCTAAACAAAAAAACCTTTATATTCTGAACCTTCAGTATAATTTTATTAAAAAAGACATTTTTTATTAAGAATTTAAAAGCCACACTTCCAGTTTAAAATTTAATCCTAAATAGATATAACTTTATGAGTATTAGATTATTTGAAATCATAGTATAGATTATTGTGCTTACCGCACTAAGAACAACTTTTACAAGGAAAAACTGTAATATGTGAACCAGTGTCCACAATTAACTCTTATTTTTACTAATGTTTACCTACATTAGGCACGACAGTATAATAACCTTACAAGATACCTCCTTTGAGGTCAATAATTTCTTTGCTTAGTAGATTTACGCTTTTTAT
>ERZ724506.460-NODE-460-length-14204-cov-5.588098_pt1 | contig 14204 bp, 11 predicted proteins | sample MGYA00376039_ERZ724506 | MGnify/ENA primary metagenome ERZ724506 (study PRJEB28724, sample SAMN07190887) | wastewater metagenome | isolation source: effluent of sewage treatment plant in Hong Hong | place: USA: Christiansburg, Virginia | collected 2016-03-01 ... | reverse complement strand
TTCGGAGCCATTTTTTATGGTAAAAGAGATATGAAAGGAAGTCTAAAAGTCTGTGAAAAAACTCTTTAATTTGTTAGTATAATTGGATCGGGAAATATTCATATCTGCATTCCCTATATTTAAATTGAGTCAGTGGAAATAAAAGTGAGGATATTTGAGAAATATATATCAATTAAAACAGATAAAGGATAATTGGGCTTTTCCAAAATTTCTGATATGCAAGTCGTCGAAAATATGATAAAATAAAATGTTTAGAAAGTTAGTCAAAGTGGACCTAAATTATTAAAAAAGACAGCTGTGCCGCTCTTACCATAATAGATTTAGTTTATTGAAAAAAATAAGCTTAAATTAAATTAACAAAGAGCATCAGCTGAGGGAATGACTAAAATTAGCTCAATTTTTGTTGAAAATATAACTGTTGATCAAGTTTATGAGTACATTTATTCTGACAAATAGTCTGCAATAAGAGGTAAACCGTAGCCTAGTTTTTATGCATATGTGACAAAAAAATCAAAGAACTTTAATTATGTCCATGGTCAATTCGATAAGCCTGGACCATAATTCTATTCGCGAAACCCTGAAGTAAAATTTACAAATTGCCCATTATTTTCAACACGAATAAACTAATACGACCATCCAATTCCTCCTATTCCATTAATGCCCAAATTTTGTCACTGTCAATAAACTTGTCAGTTATATTGGCTTTCAAATTAATACTTTGATTATCATTTAATCTCAAAATCAAGTGGAGCACCATACGCGGATACATTCGAAGTGAAGATATTACATAAGGTTTTTAAGGAGGGAAACGGAGTTAAAATAGAAATATATGGAGGATTGTTCTTTAACCAAAATTTTGGAATGAAAGGAATGATCAAATCAAAAGGCTAGAATTAGATGTTCCAGCAAATCTAGTTTACGATCAAATAAATATAATCTTCATTAAAAATAGTGACAGGGCAATCAACTTAGACAGAAAAAGAACCAGAAAATGCAAAAACAGAGTCTCTCACTGGAAAACCGAATAATGAAATGAACAAATTAAAAAACCAAAATAAACTATTAATCCTGACATTGTTAATAGTTTTCATCATAAACATCGCACTAAGATTTTTATCTTCTTGAATTTTGATTAACTTTTTATAATATTTAGTATAGTAATTTTATAAAGATTAATTTAAAAATGAACATTATATATACTCAATCAATAGTATTCTGAATCATCATTCTACAATTTTTTATTGACGTTCTTTTTAGGTTTTTCATTATCTCCAGATCCTGCAGATCCTGTTGATTTTTTTATCCTTGAAATCTCACTTTATCTGTGTTTTGATATCACACTGCTTCCTGTTGATTTTTTCAATTGCTTTGAGTTGGAGGGAGTTTGATTTATATTGTCTTCATTCATCTTTTAATCATCTTGGAAATTTTCATACCCATCATTCTCTTTGATGTTAAACTCACTCTCAAATTCTTCTTGGTTTTAATGCTCTTTAACTACGTTCATAAAAACATCTTCAAGAGAACTATTAGTGATTGCAACATCGACAACCTCCAGTTATTTTTATATCTTTTGAACCTTTTAAAATATTTATGAAACTTTGAATTCAGGAAGAACTTTAAAGATCAAATATCCATTGTACCTTTTTAACAGAACAGAACCTGGGAAGTTTAGAGTCATGAAATTTAAGATTTTAGAAACTCTCTTGTTAGTTTTTTAATTTTTCTATTGCTACTGAGTTTAAATAAAACTATTTATTGATCTCTTAAGGTCTTACTGTTCTAGGGCTTCTCCTAACTCATTATCCATATCTTCAATTCTGTCACCCTGAGCAAGGACTCCAATAGAATCACGATCAACTAATCTTCTTTCATCTTTTGTAACACTAATTGACACTCTATATCCTCCACCATAAGTATTTTTCAAAGAAGATTGTGGAGCTACTGTCCTTAAGACTCCTTTTGTTATTATTCCAACTCTATTGCATAAAGCATCAGCTTCTTCCATCATATGTGTTGTAATAAATATGGCTCTATTTTTTTGACATTTGGCTAAAACTTCCCAGAGCTGTCTCCTATTCTAGGGATCTAAACCAGTTGAAGGCTCATCTAGGAATACAATTCTTGGGTCACCAACAAGACTAATCGCGACTGATAATCTTCTTCTCATACCACCAGATAGAGAAGAACTAGGGAAATTTTTGAATTAAGTGAGCTTGACTTATTAAATTGCTTTTCGAACCTTTTATTAAATTAGAGAAGAGGGTATCCCCTTGAGTCTAGCATAGAAATAAAGGTGCTCTATTACTGTTAATTGTGGCCAAAGCAAATCGAATTGTGGACATACACCCATTTGAAGTTGAGCTTTTTCAATGCTTTCTTTAATATCATAGCCACCGATCCATGCATTTCCGTAGTTAGGTTCAAACATCCCAGTTATCATTGATATTAATGTAGTTTTTCCTGCTCCATTAGGGCCTAGAAGTCCAAAAGTTTATTTAGGTCCCACTTTCAAATTAAAACTTTTGACAGCAGCATACATCTTTTTCATCCCCTCTTTATAATACAATTTTCTTAGATTGTTTATTACCAAAGGATTATCTTATATTATATTCTTTCCATTCAACACTTCATATCTTTCCTTTTTTGAAAAATCATCTTCGTCTTTTTTTCCAATGTACTTCTTTAACTAAAGGTCTTCATCGATTTAATTATCACTCAATTTGTTACCCTTCTTAAACAATTTTTTAAACATAGAAAAAGGGAATAACACATTTCTTGTGACTCCAAACTATTGTGGGATAATCTCGAATAGATAAGTACCTAAAAAGAAGAAAAATATAAAATTAGCATAGAGCAAAATAATTTCATGTTTCATTTCAGTAGGAATATTTTGAATACTTCCAAAACATTTGCCCTATGAACATCCTGAGAGGAGGATATAAATAATACGAGTAAATGAGAAAGGAGCGAAGAATCTAGCTCCCATTGGGAGTTAATTAGGATACTGATATACACCTATGCATAGAGTAGATCCTATCATAGAAGTCCAAATAGAAATCAGATATCCAATGATGTTTGCTGAGCGAGATTTGTTCAAGAAAGTTTGGAAAAAGACTGCCATTCCAATTTGAGCTAGTGTCCATCCAAGAAGGACAACAATAATAATGAGAGGGTCTGTCTAAGTAAAAAATCTCATGCCTGTGAGCAGCATTCCAAAAACTACAAAGATAGTATTCGTTAGTAAACCTAAGATGAGATTGAAAATAAAATATACAAACCAGTAACTGCTGATTTTCATTCCATTCATCTTCATCATTTGTATGAGCTTCTCCTATTTTTAAAGAACCACAGTATAAAGGTACACTGGGAATAACAGACTCAAAGAAACTGGGAATATTAAAATCGCAATAACACTTATTAATGTATCAATGAAACTTATTCCACTTTCATCTTGTGGCATAAAAAATATTCCTGACTCTAAAGTTTTGTCCAAACTATTTTTTAAAAAGGCTTAATTCAACCAATGAGTAATAGTTAACAATCCTGCATCAGGGGCAATTTTCGTATCTTTAAAATAATAGCCTCCTTCTTTGATGATACGATCGAAACTAATGGAAGTGAGCCCATTACTTCTATGAATATCTATTTATCTCAAGTCATTGACTTTTATATGACAAGCCAAATGAGTCGAATTTAGAAGAGTGATATTATAGACTCCATCAGGAATATAATCAAAACCTCCGTTTCTTCTCATTTCTGTGAAATTAAGCTCGTTCAACTATCTTAATCTACTTATAATCATATTATTAATCGAAGATTAATTGTAAGGGAGGAAGAAAGGGACTTCCAACTTTATAGTATCTGACAGATTCTTTGGATCTCTGTGATATGTTACAGTCGAGTTAAAAGAAGGTTTAATTGAACCCAGAATTCCTGACTTATTTCCCTACCCATCATTGACCCCAAACAATTGCTTATCACAGTTCTACTCACAGGCATAAGTCATCCATTGTAATTTATTCCTGTTTGAGATAGGATTTGCCTGATCGAATTGTTGGAAATTGCTAAATTTCAGAGGATAAAGCAAAGGTTAAAATACTGCACCTACTTTAATATTTTATTCTGCAACAGCCTTCATGAGATAGGTAAAAAGAATGCAGAGAATAGGAGTCAGTATCTGACAAAGATTTGTTCCCTTCTGCTTTGATTGCAATCGTAGGTTTTTTAAGAAGAGGGCTTTGAATTGCTGAGACTCCTTTTTATTATTCTTGTTGATGATCTATAGAGGCTCATCAGCCATAGAGCTACTATGTTCTGATTATTCCTTATCCTTCATGTAATATTTCTGATGAAAAATGAATATAAAAGTTTAATATATTTATGAGTCGATTAATCTTACATTTAATGAGAATTATAGATCTAGAAATATTAAATCTTATTTAATACGTTATGGCTTCTATTAATTTTTTATCAAATAGATTTTTGATATCCCTACCAACTTTTTATTATTATAATACGTATTATTTTGTAGATATCTCAAATTATTATATAAACTTGTTTAATTTTTATAAGCTATATTCAGGAAATGAAATAGTCATAATAGAAAGTGGAATCCATCATAAATAATCCTAAGCTGTACGTCTAGGCTTCTGCTGGGGTTTGGCCTAATGATTATAAATTTCGGGATTAGCTGTCCATGCCACTTACTTTAGCAATCCGCCCCATTGAACTTGATGATGATATCCATCCTGCATCTTTTTCTAGTAACAAAATCAATGACTATCGATGTCACTCATGTAAAGCATTTCTGAATAAGTACTGTACTATTCGATCCAAATGTACAATGATGGATATTTTTAGTTTAGTATGACTGTTCTATTTGTGGGTGCACAAATCGGCTATCTCATTAGATAGACTCACTTGCAGTTTAAATAGTATCTCCCGTATATTCATGCTTGTCAAGCAATCCTTTGTAAAAAATAAATTAACTTAGACATCGTGTAAACCAAAGCAAAACAAGAACTATTGTTTTTGTCATAGATTTAACAGAGTACGGCGTATAAACGCAAATAATTGTCAGGTACGTTGTACAGATTGTACGAGATTTTATGAAACAGATATAGGAATAATTAAAATAAAAAGAATAATAAAAAGGTAATAAAGAAGCATTTCAAATACAAACTTTAATATTTGGTTTTGATGATCGGATACATCAATATCGGATCATTTCAGACATTCTTCCACTCTAATAAAAATCAAAGAATAAAAATGAAGATGGATAAAATAACCGATAAGAAGGTTTCAATCCTAAATAAAACTTCTAAATCGAAAAGGTTGTCGATACTCACTTATCTAATTCTAATGAAGATTTGTTCATTTATGATCATCAAAATAACTATTATATATAATTACCCAAGCACAACGATCTTGTTTAGTCAATTTTATCTGATCTTCTCTCAACAACAAATAATTAAAATGCTGGTGAATATGGATTTGCTTCTAATGCTCTCCTACCTGCCCTATAAAGAGCATTACAGTATACAAAATGGTGTGTGGGGAAAATCTTTGTTATATCGGGTTATAGATCTTCAGAAAATTAGTTTGTGAATGAAATTTAGGAAGAGCCATAATAATTAAAATCTAACTTCAATGTGAACAAGTAGAAATGTTTGCCTGAAACCCTAGTTTATTTAGTAGAAAGAACTCAGATGTCTGTTAGTTTTTTTATCTACAACAATGCTTTCATTAATGTGATGCCCTTATTTTCAATCAGTAAGCTCACAAATGGCGAACTGAAGCTTTACAACTCGAATCAATTCGAGCAATTTTATTACTAGTTGCATTATGCTGTTTGCACAGAATCATTCTAGTTAGGCACATAATCCATTCTGAAGGTTAGGCATTCGAGTGGAGTTAAGCTTGTAAGCATTTTCGGTCAATTTCGGAACTATAAGGGAGGAAGTGATCAAATATAGCTACTCTCTTGCCCTGAAAATAGAATATATGTGTTCGAGTTTAGCATAGAAGGCAAAGTGCAGCAGCCCTATGTAAACATTCAATTCTCAATATTATGGACAGATGGAGAAGGAAACAGGATATTTAAGATATTAACATATTGCCAAAAACTATCAAATAATAGATAATAAATATTAGGCTCGATCAACTATGGAGTTTTTAATCAGTCATATCTTTGGGCCATCATCTACAATGTACTATTTCTCTTATATAGATGGATTTGAACACTAAAATAAAAACTCTCCAGCTAACTTTACAGGAGAGATGTCGCAAACACATCAAGGCCATATAAAAGTTTAGCTAAAATAAAGAAAATATAAAAAGAGCCACTCCTTACATCATGTTCACCTACTATTTGATGAGGCACTTTATAATGAATACAAGATACACTCAGAGTGTCCTTTATGATAAATCAATAGAAGCTAGGTCCAGGATAATAACAGGGGATATATCTGGAATACATACGATATGGCCTGCAGTCTACATTGTGGGAAATTCTTAAGATGAAATAAAAATTGTAGAGATGCGATATGAATAGATAAAGGATGCCAAACTAGCAGTAGTGGTGGACCAGGGCGATTACTGCTATGTGCATATTCTACCTCCCAAAATTAGAAAGCAAGTTAATAAAGATAAACTTAACTTGAATAAGAAGGTGTTTGATATCATAAATGAAAAACCTGAGCTCAAGAATCTCTCATAATTTTTGAAACAAATTAAATAAGAGAAGCAAATAGGATACTTATAAATCAATTTGATGGAAACATTGCAAGGAATATGCATTTTAGATTAAAAAGGGCCTTTAAGCTACGCAAATTTCATCAGTATGATCGCCTCATGATTGTTCTTTTATATTTAACTCATTTTTTATTTATTTTCTCATTTTTTTTACTTTAAAATTCTCCTCTCTGCTCTTTCTATTGACCAATCCATTTTAAATGAAACATTTTTTTTCTATTTCTTATAAAATCTTCTGTAAGAACATAATAAGCCAAATAATTTTATTATCAGATTGATGACAAGTGTGAGAGCTCAAACCTTCGAAGAAAAATAATCATATGAGGGTTTATTATCAGAAAAAGGTAAATTTAGGATAAGCCCCGTCAAAACTAGAGAGAGTATCGTAACTAGAAAATCTTTAAAGCCTTTTTCTTCTTCAATAATACAAGATAAAAAATTAATACCAACCAAACAAGATCTCATAAAGATAAACTCAAAACTTTAGCTAATTAAATCAAAAGTAATGAAATCAAAAGGAATTCCACGTTCAGATAGCAAAAAAACATTACAGAGTCAATTTATGTCTGGATAAAATCTGAATGATAGCGTAGATTTGTAAAGTGAAGATGAAGGGGAGAAGGAGAAGGGGACAGTCGCATACATGATCAGGAGTAAATTCGATGATAGGCCAGCTACTGTATTTTTCCACTACCCGAAATGCTGCGGAATATAGACTTCCTACCAAGATCGAGTTTACGTATTATAAAAGGCGAACTTAAAATACAAAATAGCTGGATCCTAATATCGATGTATAGTTAATTCTTTATAATTTAATGGATTTGTGAAAAGTGAAAGCTCGACTGATTGGAATATATTTTTCGATATTACGGGCATCAGTCAAAAAACTTTATAAATAATGAATCGATACCAAAAAATGAATCACTTTCCTGGGTGCTGGCAATTGGGCCGTAAAGATTATATGTATAAAAATCTAAACAAACAGAGGAGAGCACATCCCTAAGCTTATAACTTTGTCCCCACTACCTATATTTTTCCATTTGATTTCGAAAGATTCGAAATGATCAGATAGAATGCTGAAAAGAATACTTTATGGATCATGAAACCGACAAACTCAGCATGTGGAAGGGGCATAAAAATGATAAACAAAGAGAGTTCAATAAAAAATAAAAAAGATATTCTTGTGTCTGATTACATTGCGAACCCACACTTGATAAACAATTTTAAATATGATTTAAGAATTTATGTCCTTGTTACAAGCTATGATCCTCTAAGGATTTATATGTTTAAGGAAGGGCTCACCAGATTTGCTACATATTAGTACACGACAAAAGTAAAAGATATCTCCAAAAGATTTATTCATTTAACGAATTTTAGTGTAAATAAGCATTCAAAGAAATTCGTAAAGAATTCCAAAGTAGAAAAAGATGGATAAGGATCAAAATGGTCAATTACCGCTTTAAGAAAATTTTATGATGAAAACGGAATTGATACGAAGGCATTATTTGCAGGAATCAAAGATGTGATAATTAAAACTTGCATATCTGCATAGCCCGTCATGCTTGATATCCATTCTAAAACTCAAGAGAAAAAGAATTGTGGATTTTAACTCTATGGATTTGATATTCTTATTGATAATAAACTCAAGCCATGGCTCATGGAAGTGAATGTGTGCCCTTCTCTCAGCTCTTCGTCTCCGATGGATAGAAAAATTAAGCATATGCTTCTCACTGACACTCTTAATATCATTGGTTTAGAGTATATTAGTCAGAAAGCTTTGGAAAAGGATAAAAAGAAGGATAAATTAAAGGTATTGCAGAGACAGGATAAAAAATATTTCTCAAAAAATATCAACAACCTAGAGAATCTCAACTATAACAACTGCGTATAAATTCTCTCACCAGAAGATTGGCAAATGCTTTTTTAGACGACGTAGGAGCTGGACAGATGTGGAAATTACGAAAGAATATTTCCCCTGAAGTCAAATGTCGATACTTACAAAAACTTGTTCGAGTTCAACAGATATAACAACAACGTAATCTGGAAATCCTTAAAATCAGAGAACGATTTTTTAGACAGGCTTTATGATTGATAATAATATTAAAGTAATACTGAATAATTTCGAATTTTATTATAAACGCTATAAAAATAACACGTAATGGAATATATTAAAAAACAAGATGCTATATCTTGGGGAATCCTTGCTGCTATAATCGTCGTCACTTATCTTTTCTTTAGTGATGGAGAATTCTCCTTAATTTTTACCTTAGCAGGAACTGTTCAAGCTTTTGGTTTTGCACTTATTGTCATGAAGATCAGAAGGTCTCGTTCAGTCAGCGGGCTGTCTAGATAAACATTTATTTGTTATGCTATCATCTTCACAATCCGATCTATCATTTTCATCTTCTACAAAGTACGAATTGATTAAGTCAGGGATATTTACCTTTTGATTCATCAGGCGATACGATATTCAAGTTACAATAAGTACTAGCGACGGTGTTTTCTTTTTACATTCTTTATGCTATTTTCAGTCCTTTTAAAACCAGTTATAATCAAGACTTAGATCAAATTAAGTTCTACTACCTTGTCGCATTCGCAGCAGTTATGGCAATCTTATTCCATTCCAATCTCAACAGAACAGTAATCGCTGACTATGGATGGGCATTCACTCAATATCTAGAAACAATTGCAATTTTGCCTCAGTTTGTTCTATTCACGAAAAAAGTATGATATTTCCTTATTCAGGGCGGAGAGATCGAAACTTATACTTCTCATTTTGTCGCATCCCAAGCTATCTCAAGAGTTTTATCCATTATCTTTTGGATCTTCACGTACAGTGAGCTAAACTAACTAAATAGATAAAGATCGACTTCAATACTTCCTGAGTATGTGGGCTATTGGTTTATGCTCTCTCAGATTATTCACTTTTTTATAATGGCCGACTTCATGTATTATTGGGTAAAAGCAGTAAGAAGAGGAGAAGGCGTGGTACTCCCCACATATGTATGATCAAAAATCAGTTTATCTCATATTTAAAGATTTTTTATTTTTTCAATATAAACTGAATTCGATGTAATAATTTTTATTACTAATTGCAATACTCCATGAATGAAATCTCAACGCATAGATCAGTTATGACTTAAAGGCTATCTTTAGCTTCAATGAAGAAGTATTCTTGTATACTTGTCTCAGACAAAGTTAAACAGAATCAATTAAAATGGAAGTTTAATATAAGGAAGTCAAAATTAGCAAAAACTTGTGAATAAAATGTCTAGATGTATCTTAGAATCAGATCTCAAAAGTCAGGAATTTCGGAGATGATTCGTAAAAAATTTAGTATCCATCAGCTCAAAACGAGTAGGCCTCGGATTGAAAACCTAGAAAAGGAAAATAGTGAGTGGGAGAAAGAATAAAAAAATAGAAAATTATAGCCAAAAAAAGAATAGAAAAATTATGAAACCGTATTTACCTGCAAAAAGTATTCGATTAGAAAAATTCTATGAATCTGTTTGATTAAGATTGTGTTTATAATATAATTAGAGAGAAAAAAGTAATTAGAAATAAAAATATAAATTAAGAGAGTTATTAATTAAAGGCTAACATTTAGTTAATTATAAACTTATCCAATAATTCGAATTGCGCAAAAGCTCTTCAAAATGGAACCGAATGATTAAATTAAATCCTCTGATAAACATAGTTCTCATGAGTCTTAAGATAGAAAAAGGCCACGTCCAAGTTTATTTCCTTTGCGAAATTCCGCCAAACGTAAGAGCTCAGTCTCTGATAATCATAATATTTTTGATCCTCACTATTACTCCACTGTATAAACAAATGCATCAAATAACATGGATGAGTCTGATAGAATAGATTATAAGGATAATAAAAGCGATTCTTCATTTCAATATAGGACCCCAAGTATTCAAAGCGAATGTGAAAGTCCAAAAACATCAAGGTCCACCCCTAAATAATTTATTTTTGACACTCCTTTTGTTCCTTTTGTCCACCAATCTCTCACGAAGACTGTGTGGGAAAGTGAAGAAGTTATACCTGAAGAAAGAGATGATATCGAACGAAAGTAATCTCAAACTCAAAATGGAAAATTTATGCAAATTGTAGAGCAGGATTAGAATGAGAAATAAGAAATAGTCGACGAGAATAATACAGAGAATCAGGTGTATTAGTATGAAGAAAATAAGAATTTGAATATGGAGAGAAAATTCAACAGAGGCTAGCAAGACTCTCAATTTAAAATGAAATAATAAAATAATAGTTAACTTACTTAATTAAGTAATTCAAAAGAATTTCTGTCTTGTAATCCTATATCATTGACGATATGTCCAAATTAAAAATTTGATGAATAAATAAATATCTTAAGTAATAAAGAAACAATTCTGAAAGAGTAAAATGTAGACCAACGAATTGATCAAACAAATTAATAAAACAAAAAAGTATAATTTCATGCTGATATTCAACACGAAGTATTTGTATCTAAAGCTCCTATCTACTATGAACAATAGATACAAACAATTCAACGAAAAATGGGATTAAGTTCACCAAAACACTATCAAGTACCCACTGATAGATTAGTCCGAAAGCTAGGTTTTTCTTATCTAGAATCTATTAGTATTAGATCGAAGATTGAGGTGAAATCAAACAGCCAGCAGACTTTTCCAAAACTACTAAACAAAAGCGAAACAAGTAATATATTGATAGCTGGTATAGACAAAAAACAACAATCATGTCAGGTAGATAATCGTAAATTATAAATATCTAATCCTTTCTATAATCAAACTATGGGAGTAAGAAGAAAAAATGAAGGAGTTCAAATATCTTACCATGAAAAATTACAGCTTGTCAGTAGAAAATATGAATAGAAAATAGGATTCTTTAAATAATACAAAGATAATGATCAACAAACTATAGTTTAAGAAAAATAATTTGGACAGCAAACTGAATTAGTCTAAAAGAAATTAACAATCAAATAATAGGTTAATTTCTCAGTTTCACATAACTATGGCGAGCGTGTCGACGAAAAAATGGCTCAGCTTGAAAAATATATCAAAGATTTATATTAATCAAAATAAACTTAACTGCAAAATGCAAAAAACAAAAGATCAGTTGATCGGTAAATCAACACAGACTGCATAACTGAAAATTTGGTCCCAAGTAGTGCTAAAAAAATGAACAATTCATCAATTAAGAGCATCAGGAATTTTGGTTGCCAATACGATACGAAAGATGTTGGCTTGAGACCTTCATTAAAAAGAGTTTCCATTGCAGACACAAAAGTGATTTATGAGCTTGATTAAAGTAATTCCACTGAATCATGTTAGCTATTGTCAGAGAAAAATGGAAAGAAAAAGTCAAAAAAAAATGCAAATCGAGGACAAGTAAAATTATAATAGCAGAAATAGGACTCTGAATAATAAGAATAGTAGGCAGCAGTCCAAGCAAGTTAATAAAACAAGAAATCTAAAAGGAAAGCAAGTAAGACTCCAAGAAAGAAAAAATCAAAAAAATGATTAATTTTTTAGTATATCCTTTCGCGATTACATAAATGAACTTTTATAGATAAAAATTGATAATATATAAATGATAAATTCTTAAATAAAAGGGGATGTACCAAATATCTAATGTCTTTTGATCGGAGGGAATTAGAAATTTATCTAAAAGCATCTGTTTGAATGGATAAATTAAAAAAGTAAATAGTAGACTCAAATTGATTTATCAAAACAATTATTCAACAACAAAGATGGGCTATCCGAAATAAATTTTAAGAATTCTAAAAAATTATGCCACACAGCTTTGTAAATCTACAATAGAGCTGGAAAAATATATCTTCTGAAAACTGGCGAGTACTACATTAAAATCTCTGGGATGTACCTATTATTTAATGAATTCCATGTGTCCTGCGTGACTTAAACATCGAATAAAGGGCAGTACTAAGGCTTTAAATACAAATATGGTGAATATGTTTACACAGGATTTTTTAAAGTATATCAAAACAAGAACGAGATATTATTTGAAGGAAAAGGAGAATTGCATAAGATATAAGATGGTTATGCCGTATATGAAGGAGAATGGCATGAGGGAAAGATTATGAAAGGATAGAAAATTAAATATAAGAGCTTGTACGAAAAAAATGAGATAGAGAAATATGTCGGCCAATTTAAGGAGATGAAATACAATGGAAATGGAGTTAGAAAATACAAAAATCCTAAAGGATAAAAGTAAGTTGATGATGGTGTGTTTTAGAATGGAAAATTCGTAAAAAAAAACAAATCTTAATGATTTAATTATTTTCTCTTTTTTTTGATCAAAATCAATGAATTAATTTCTTGTGGAAAAATCTTGATAAATGGGACTGAATTTTATTTGACGAGATAGTTATGTTATATAACTTTTTTTTCATCGAAAAGATGATCAATAAAATTTAAGGAATCAAGGCTGATGTTAAAGAAGCTCGAAATGCCGCATATTTAGGAAAATACCAACAGTCCCAGAAATTATTCAAGGGAGTGATAGACTCGATTGAACAATAAATAATCCTTAATAACATTCCTAAAATGGATATCGAATTATGGAGACAATTCTAAAGTTGTATTATTCAGTAGAAAAATGCTGTTGAAGGCATGATGTCTATGATATCAGGTTTGAATAATAGAAGCATCATGTCAAACAAGCCCAGAGAAGTATATGGTCATTCTCAAGATTTTGATGATGGAGTTAGGAAAACTAACAACAATTTTAGAACTTCCAATCGAGGATTCAGCTATAATAAGAGCAGCAATAGACCGTTTAAAGATCCAGATGTATGGGATCCTCCACCACAAGTCCAAAAAAATAAAGAACCAATTAAAAGAATATCTAAAAATATCTCTAATAATCAACCCTACCCAGCCAAAGGTAGAAAAGGAGCTCAAAAAGGTCTTGATGCAAACGGGAAAAAAACTTTCCTTTCGGAAAGATATCCTGATGGGAATGGACCTGATACCAATTTAATAGAAATGCTTTAGAGAGAAGTTATGGATAAAAGTCCAAATATTACATTTGATGACATTGCTGATCTTTAAACAGCTAAAGGGCTTTTGCAAGAGGCAGTTCTTTTACCCTTGAAAATGCCTCAATATTTCACAGGAATTAGAAGGGCTTGGAAAGGAGTCTTGATGTTTGGTCCACCAGGGACAGGAAAGACTTTATTAGCAAAAGCAGTGGCATCTAGTGGAGGCACAACCTTTTTTAATGTTTCAGCGAGTAGTCTAGCTTCAAAATGGAAAGGGTAATCTGAGAAATTAGTTCGAATATTATTTGAAATGGCAAAATTTTATGCTCCTGCAGTAATATTCTTTGATTAAATTGATGCTCTTGGAAGTAAAAGAAAAGATGGCTAAGATTAATCCAATCGAAAGTAAATATGATTATAACATAGGGTTAAAACCTAATTATTA
>ERZ724506.459-NODE-459-length-14224-cov-3.340532_pt1 | contig 14224 bp, 9 predicted proteins | sample MGYA00376039_ERZ724506 | MGnify/ENA primary metagenome ERZ724506 (study PRJEB28724, sample SAMN07190887) | wastewater metagenome | isolation source: effluent of sewage treatment plant in Hong Hong | place: USA: Christiansburg, Virginia | collected 2016-03-01 ... | reverse complement strand
AGAGTGGAAGGTCGGGCCGTAACTCAGGCATAAGAAGTTAAATAGACAGGCCAAAAGATCAAATCTATAATCTCACTCATTGCTATTATTGAATATTATTATTACTTATCATTTTGAGGATTAAGTCTTATCATATCTTATAACTCTTAGGATTAATATTATATTGGTATAGGTATATCTATTGAATAGGATTAGAGGAACTAATGAAAGAGATACAATCAAATAAAAGATAGAATAAATCAATTGGAGATAAAATAAGAAAAAGAATAAAATAATTTGGATACCGATAACCCAAGTACGATTTGGATATAGATTTTGATCCACACAGCTAAACATTTGATTAAAATTAAAGCAGGTCTAGAGAGAGTATTGAAAATAAACCCTCAAATTTCAGAGAGAACGTGGGAAAATGTTTTTAAAAATTATGGTAGAAAATTACTTGCTCTAACAAAGAACTATTAGCATAAGTATAATAACTAAAAAATTAAAATAAATTATTACATAATCAAAAAATTAACGCATAGGCTATACTCGAACATGAACAAAAAGAAAAATACAAATTTCAAGATTAGTTAACAAAGATGAAAGAATAACTACAAATTGCAAAAAAATAGAATGCTAAATTAGATCAATAATGTAAAAGATTAACAAAGATTTAACAATAATTCACCTATAAAATGAAATAGATGGATTTTTAGAATGAGCTCTTGAAGAAAAATAACCATATTGCACAGAAGAAGATAGTTCAATTAACAAAAGGGTTAGAGGAAAACAAAACGAACTTTGTGAAATTGGAAGCTCAGCTGGCAAAAACGAACAAAATAAATTGGGAGAATGAGTCAAAAGTTTAGCAGTTAATAAAAAAAATGAATGATAAATAAAAGGAGCAAGAACAGATTGTTAAGGAATGTATGAAGAATATTGAAAAAAACAATGAATTGACTCAAAAAATAAGCAAATTCGAAAAAAAATAGAAGAAGATAGAGGATGAAAATATTGGAAAGTGCAAATTTTGCTTAGATAAAGCTGCTACACAAGTGAATATCACATGTGGGCACGTTAATTTATGCGATGACTGCGTAAAAATAGGCATAAATAAGAACACATGCATATTTTGCAGACAGCCAGGCAAGTACATTCCAATATATGCTAGTCTAATATGCGAAGACTTTTGATAATAGTTAGGATATTATATAAATTTATTAATGAAATAAGAAAGAATTAATTAATTGAATAGTAATAAAAATATAATTCAAAATATCAAAGAACAGATGCGAGACTATAAGGAATACAGCTGGAATAAGTATTTAATAGACGATGATGATGATCCCAAAAGTCAGAGATACCCAGTTATACGAGAAAAAGCAGGGAAAAATTATTTGAATAGTACTGAACTAAACTCACCAATAACTCGAAAAAGAATTCAAAGCACATCTAACAACATTCAATATAAAAGTCACAATAATTTAGGCATAATCGATAGAGTGAACCTGGCTAAATAGGAGGAAAATCCCAAAAATTAATTACTTTAAATAAAACCACCCAATCCTTAAGTAATAAATAAATAAATTCCAATCTTGAAAATAGTACCTGATGAAAAAAAAAATTCAAAAGAGGTTATTATTAAACACTATTAAATTATGAAGAAATAGAAAATAAATCCGATTCCAATCCAATAAAAACCATAAATTAATGAAATGGATACAGATCTGGAGGCATTTAAGACTGAAATAAAAGTAAACTCTCCTGAAAGTAAAAGGATACTGGTGCTACAAAATAAGTTAGCATAGGCATAGTTCAAAATAAAAAGTTTAGAGAAATTTCAAAAGTAAAAATAGAATCTCTATAATGAGAGAATGTCTTTTTAGAAATTGTTTGAAGAATCGCTTGCATCTAATGAGAAAATAGAAGAGTAAATGAAATAAATGTCCAAAATTAATAAAATCATCCAAGAATAGAATGAAACATTGAAGAAAAAGTATCAAGCATTGCAGTAGAGCCTGAAGAAAAACAAAAATGATAACAAATTAATGGAAGATGAAAAAGCTAAGAATATGACAAATACAAAATAAATTGAAAAACTCAAATAAGCTCTAAAAAAGACGAAATAAGAGAATTAATTACTGATGTCAGTCAAATTATCAAATTCGATTAATCTGTAAAAATTCAAAAAGCTGTGCTAATAAAAAACACAAAATGCAAGCAAACTGGAAGAACAATTAAAATAAAAAACAGCAGTTGAGTAGAAATTAAAACGATAATTAGAAATGACAAAAAATAAAGTCTTAATTGCATAAAAATAGACATAATAGTGGAAGAAGAAGTTAAAACAATTATAAAAATAAGTGAAGGAGCTCATGGAGGATAAAAAAGTGATGGAAAAAAGATAGCTAGAGAATATAGGACTGTGTAAATATTGCCTTGAAAGAAAAGCCAAGTTCGTAAACATTTAATGTGGACATGTTAATGTTTGTGAGATTTGCGTCAAGCATTAAGTATGCTTACAAGCCTGCATGACCTGTAAGGCTAAAGGCGAATATAAATAAATATTTTGTAGTCTGCTTCGTAGTTAATGATGATAGATAAAATCTTTTATATTCTAATATAATCATTGAAATAATAAACAATGGAAGAACCATTAGGCATACCATAGAAAATACTCTCACTAAAGTACGAAAAATTGCTGAAATTGTACAGTTAACTCCAATAAAAGTATTCCTAGAGTGAGCGAAAATATCAATAGCTGAATGAAAAATATGAAAAATGCTTTAAGGAACTGGAAGAAGCTAAAAAGTAGCTGGCAGAGAAAGTTATCTTAGATTAACTCACATACTTATCAAATTAATAACCACAGCTATGCGATTCATTTAAAAATGTATTGATTTAGTTAGCAAAATCAAGGAAAAAAATGATAAAATAAAGAGAAACAATTATTTAGAAGTCACTGTAAAATTAGAAAAAGGTAGAAAAATATGAAAGTACGAAATAAAGGTTAAATAATTAAAATATCGGATTGTGCAAAGTATGTCTTATCAAAAAAGCAAATCATCTGAATAGTGTGTGCGGACACTTAAATTTATGCGAAATCTGCGTTCAAAATTAGGCTTGCAATAAAAGTTGTCCAACATGTCGAGCAGAAGGGAAGTATAGACCTGTATATTCTAGTTACATTAAATAAGATTTATTTTGATAATAGCTAAATTTAATAAAAGATCAATATCTTATATATCATATGCTTAAAATAATTAAAAATATAAAGCAAATCATGAAATTACTAAATAAACTGAAATACTTTAATGCAGGGTCATTAAATATCAAGAGAGCTCCTTACAAAGTCATTGACCAATCTGATATTGAGTATTTTCGAACCTTTATGAATTCGAATCACATCATCACTGATCCAACCTAACTATAATTCTACAACAAATCTTGGAATAAAATGTAAAATGGGACAGCCAAGCTCGCATTGACTCCCAATAATACTAATCAAATTTCTAAGATACTCTAATATTGCAATGCAAAGAAGATTGCTGTTGTCCCACAAGGAGGTAACACTGGGCTTGTTGGGGGGAGTGTTCCTGTTTTTGATTAAATTGTAATCAGTACCAAAAATCTCAACCAATTCTTAAAGTTTGATTAAACTAGCTCGGTTCTTACAGTATAAGCTGGAGTTGTTCTTTAAAAAGCCAATGAATATCTTTCTAACTATGGGTGCCAGGTTCCCCTCGATTTAGGAGCAAAAGGTTCATGCCAATTAGGTGGAAATGCTTCTACAAATGCAGGCGGAATTTATATGCTCAAGCACGGATCTTTTAGATCTCATATTCTTGGTTTATAGGTTGTGTTACCAAACGGAACTATTTTGAATTTAACCTCGTAAATTCATAAAGATAACACAGGATATGATCTTAAAAATCTGTTTATCGGTGGGTAAGGAACACTCGGGATGATCACTAAACTTAACATTCATTGTCCTCGACTTGATACTTCAAGAAGAATTTTAGTCTTTAAGACTCAAAAATATTCGGATATTATCAATGGTATCAAAGTAGCCCGAAGCAAATTAGGACAAAATCTTAATGCTCTTGAATACATTGACGGATTAGCTTACATCACAGTCACAAAACACGTTCAGGGGAAATTTATGGAAGTATCATAAAACGAGCATTTGCTCTATGTTGAGACTACAGCAGATGATCAAGGAATATAAAAATTCTTATAGAGTATGCCTAACTTCTCAGACTCAATCATGTCCAATAACGATAAATAATTTCGGCAAATTTGGCACATTCGAGAAAATATCGCATATGCTTCAGTGAAAGAAGGTAGAATGTTTGCTTATGACGTATCTTTTGATGTTACGAAATGGGAGTAAATGTTGAAGACTTTAAGGGCTAAGTATCAAGGTCTTTTGGTTATCGGGTATGGTCATATTGGAGATGGAAATATTCATATCAATATATGCGCGAAATAAGGACAAAAAGTATAAATCCAAGACCATGATGTCTTTAAATAAGTAGTTTAAAAGCATGGAAGTATCAGTGCTGAGCATGGAGTTGGGATATATAAACCATAATATCTGCCAATGCAAAAATCTAAAGCAATTCTTAACTTATATAAGCAAATAAAGAATGTGTTTGACCCCAATGGCATCATGAACCCATACAAAGTGGTGCAATAGTGATTTATAAAGAGAAATACTCAAATTTAAGTTTTTAATATAGAATTTTATGTGAGTTATAATTATTAATATCAGTTCTATAATTCGAATGAGGGCGAAGTCTGCCATGCCACAGAAAATAACTAACTTAGAAGCAGAACTTTAACAACAGCAGCAAAAATCAAAAATTCTCGATGAAGATAGAAAGAATTTTCACCAGCAAGCTGAGTAAATTAAAGAAAAAAACAAATAAGAAATTCGCAAACTGAAAGATTAAAATTAGCATCTCAGGAATGTTCGGGATTAATTTATTGCGAACAGAAAACAAAGAAGACCTTTTACAGCTCAGGATCAGAGCATGGCTTCTACCAATCAAATCGGTCCCTGCATTAAAGATTAAAACTATTTGAGAAGGATATTAGACAAAGAGAGACATCTGACCAAGACTAAAAAAGCAGCTCTATTCAGTCTGCAGGATAAATTAAAATAAGTAGAATAGAATAAACTAGGGTTTATTTAAGAGAATCCTCTCATGAGAAATATCAGAGTTTTAGAAAATAGGTTAGATAAAGTTATGATTAAATATAATGAGGCACAGTCCATTCAAAAAACTTATTAAGAAGTAGTAAAACGACTCAGAGAATAGAGAGTTGGCTACGATAATCAGCTTTCAATTATCTAAAGCAGTTTGAAAGGGAAGTAAAAAGACTTCTAATAACTTTTACTTCTAGCTCATGATGCTGCTCATGCAAAAGAAGCCGCTTATGGTGAGCTAAAAAGATTTTAGCAAAGAAGAATTACAGTTCAAGATATGAGAGGAAAGTACATATGTTAGAAAAAGAATGAATTGAATAAAGAAACTCCCAATATGGTGGAGCAAGTTCGAAATATAGAGAGAAGAGATAATGCATCCCCTAAATTGATGGAAGGCTTTGGAAGTAGCTATCAATATGATGACCAGTATCAAAAGCAAGAGCTGGGTGATTACGAAGATGCCTTCAGAAAATTAAAAGAGGTTACAGGAGTTGTCGATGCAAATTAGATCATACAAAAATTTAAAACTCAAGGGCTAACTACTTCTTCTTTGGAGTAATTAAGAGAATCCTATAAAAATAAAATATAAAAGTTGAAAACATAAAAGTAGGACTTAAAGAGACAGCTTTAAAATAATAAATTAGTTTTAGATCGAGGAAAAGATGATCGAAGGAGAGTTGATGAAATCGAATCTGAAACTGCACAAATCAGTAATCAGTTATAAAGAGCTTCCCTGAAAGCGAAAAAACTATCAACTTCATTGATAAATATTAAGGCAGGCATACAACATCTGAAAGACCTCACAAAATTCTATAAACGATAAAGTGATGAAGAGGGACATTCAGGAACATAAGAAGATCTAAAATCTTTGAATGAAAAGCTGAGAAGAATGTACGATATTGTAAAGAACGATCCCCAATACATGAAGAGATCTTATAAAGCAAGTGCACATATGATTCAGGATATGCTCGATGCGAGAGAAGATAGTACAAGTAAATACGATGATGAAGATAACTGATTTAAAATTCTGAATTTTATATTTTAACGAAATAAAATGCATAAATTATTGTTTGTTTGACTTATTTTATTGGTTGAATCAGGCCCAAAGATTAAATTTATGAAAAAAAAAGCAAAATCCAGTAATAAAATAAAATTTAAGTGGCCTCCCATAAAAAAAATATGACAAAATACATCTGAAGGATTAAAAAAACTTCCAAAATACTTTAACAATAATTGGATGGAAAATAATTTCTAACTTAGTTTTCTCAATTATTTACTATATATATATTTATAATCACATCGCTGACCAATATGCTCAAACACAAAGAGTCCGATTCAACAGTTGGTTGCAATAGCTGTGTTAAAAATTCGAGTTTAATAAAAAAATACTAACAACTAATCCATTTGTATAAAAAAAAGCAAGTGCGACTCAGCACATAGATATCATCTCAGATTAGCAACGGCCCAACCACCTGTAATACATTGGACTGCCTGAATATTGATATGCCATCGAAGAGATTGATATTGGCTTTAGATTGGCTGTATAAGAAGAGATGCAGTCCTTTGTTCAGAATGATATTACCAAAGGGAGTGAAAAAATTATTAATGCTGAACATATGGAACAAAATATAAAAATATGCAAAAAAAGACGCATTCCACAAAATAAAAACCCACCCAGCCAGCAACAAATCATAAATAACCGAGATATTGAGTAGAAAGCTGAAAAGCACTTTATATAATGCATTTCAGCAAATCAATAAAAATAATCGATTTTCAGCACTATAATAAATTATAGGCTAATTAATAATCAAACCCTAATAGTTTCATGCTAATTTTATTAATAGCTTTCGAGATATTAAATCAATGATATGTACTCAGAACATCGAATGCAAAGGAACCAAAAGAAAATATTTGTAGTTGGAAATATTAAATAAAAAATTAATGATGGAGAATGAGGTATATAAGATTTCACTTGAGTAGCTGGCCAAAAGACAAACAAAAGACAATCAGAAGAAAAAAGAGAGTTTATAAATGTTAGCTGAGTAGATAAACTAAAAAAATGAATAAATTACTCAACTAAAGCACTAATTAAAAGCCTATGAGTAAACTTATCAATCTTCAGGGAATGTTTTGGTAGAAGATCAATTTTCTTTGAGAAAGGATATCTACCATCTAGAACAAGTAAGAGAAAAATTAAATAGTTAAGTAGAAGTATTAAAAAGTAAACTGGAAGAAGCCAATAAAAATGCTCAAACTGCTGACCATAGAGCACAGATGCTTTAAAAGTAGCTCACATAGCTTAAAAATAACGAATTCCAAAAAAATATAAGTCACTTAAAAGAATAAAAAATGTGCAATTAGTTGTCTAATCTGATCAGTTCTATGAATAAAAAGATAAAAAGGCTCAGTGTATACTAAAGATAACTTTAACAGTCACTGATTTTGGGTTAATTACATGAGGGCAAATAGAAAGAAAGTGAAAAAGTTCAACAGTAACTGAAATCTTAAATTATCTTTATGTTTTTGACCAATATTTCGGATCCTCTCTATAAACTGAAGTGCCAAAACATGTTCGATGAGTAATAAAAGAGTGCATTGATTTAACTGAAGAATCAATGGGCGAAACTATAAAATGAAGGCAAGTAATTCTTGAAAATTGAGAAAAATCATCGTTCTTTATTTCTTGATCTATCTGATATTCAAATGCAAGGAGCTCATGGTCATATGGATTCAATCTTCCAAGCTTTATAAAGCCCTCGAGATCATGAAAACTCAAAATCATTAACAATCCGTATGCTAGAGCTATAAATATAAAAAAGGAAGCAAGTGTAAAAAATATCATAATTGAAATAAAAATTTCTTCACATCAGAATAATAATCTTAAAGCTACTTAAAAGCTTTGAACTTCAACAGAATCTAAAGACAGACACTCAGGACATACTACGAGTTCTTTTTGATCTGTTCGAGTACTCAGAGGAGGAAAGAGATAGTATTTTTGTTAGAAAGAAAAGAATGTTTAGCCTATTTTGATTTATATTTATTTGAGTTTAGTCTAATATTTAAATTTATAATATTTTGTGATGGGAAATTAAATAGGAGGAAGCTCGCCAGCCAAATAAAGTATATTTTCAGCCGTTGGCTTATAAGATAAATAGCAACTCTGCCCGAGCCTAACTTACAAGCAAAGAATTATTGGATTCTTGGCTTGTTCTTTAGTAGGGTTCGTGATTTCGTGGATCTTGACTTTCATCTTTGTTTTCTCTGCCTTTGATGTGAAGGTTTACGCAATTATCTTTTCTGTCTGCCAGATTTTAAACATAGCAGGAAGTTGCTTCCTATCCACACCTTCAGGTCAATTAAAAGCTATGAAGAAAAAGCATCGAATAATCCCTTCAGTCGCATACATCGTAATGATAATCCTGACAATCGTACTGGCAGTGGCAACAGGCATCAAAGCCCTCGTACTTTTGTGTGTGATAATATTAACTTTTTGTTACTATTGGTACACGATAAGCTTCATTCCATATGGAACAAAAATACTAAAAAAATTATGTGGAGCATGTCTTGATATTGAATGAGGATAATTATTGTAGATATGTGACTATTTATTTAAAACAATATTCAAACTTAACACAATCAATTTATTATTGAGGGAACTCTTTTGATATGTTCTCGGAATTATTTGTATCTTTTTTATGCTACTTTGATCAAAAGTTATTTTACGTAGGGTCTCATTTCTTTGTCATAGGTCATATTATCTAATATTTATTTATAATTTTTTGTTATTATTTCTCGATTTTAGGCTAATCCACGCACACACTCTTGAGCAACAAGTGCTGAGTTCGCATCAAAATAGCAATTTTTTCCTGTGTACATTAACGCTTGATAATAGATTTCGTCAGCATATTTACTTGAATGCAAACAAACTCCTATCAAGTTTGCAAGCGAAGTCAGTTATTTATTGTTTAGAATTGGGATTACTTTTTGAAATTTTGGCTTTAACTCCTCATAAATTAAGGCATATTTATAACTCTCATCTTCTTATTATATTGGAGTTGTGAAAAACTAAATGGGGAAGAGAATTTTACCAACTGAGTGAGGGAGGTTTTTCAGATAATCTTTGGCTTATGAGAATACTTAATGCTTAAATTAATCCCCAATGTTGACTTATCGAAGGATATCAGAAATTTAATAGTAGTTTTTCTCAGGATTTTAAAATACCTTTTAGATAGCTTATTTTACAGAATTTTGAGAATAATTTCCAAGTTGTTCGTATTTTCCATTTTATATTAATTATATTATTTTGGCTGTTTTTTCCAGTCCCTTCAGGACAGGGATGAATAAGTTTGAGAATATGCTCGGTTTTAAAGGTTTAGTGGCCTCTTTTTATTTCAACTTTGATGTGTCGATATTTTCATAAACTTGATCAATCAAGTCTTTCTCTGACATGATAATCTGAGACAGACTAAATCGACTTTTTTATTTTTCTTATTGGATAGTTTGCCAATTTAAAAACTTTTCAGGAAGTTCCTCAACCTTTTCTTCAGGTTCTTCGAGATTTAACTCAAGCTATTTGTTTTTATTTTTTTCATTTTATTTTTTTGAAATTTCTTCCAACTTTTTTAAATATCTATCCTTTCTAGCATTGATTTTGGTTCTATTGGAAACTTAAGGTTTAAGTTTTGTCAAAATATTGAGAATAATGTCATTTTTTTAATTTTATGTTCTTCTATTTCTGAGTTCTTTGAGAATGACTTAAAATTTGAGTCTCCTTTCTACTTCAGGAACTTGTAATTATAGATTGTGGACAGCTTAACCAAGCATCCCATTGAATAAGAAATATTTTTGTAATTAGTAATAATTCACAAAGACAAGGTTTTCATTCTTTTATAATAGGTTATCTAAATCGCCTAATATTAAGTTATTTAGTTTTTAGGGGTTATAAGAGATACCAACAGTCTCTCCGAAACCTTTTGGAGGATTTGTTAAACCCATCATCAAGAAGAAATAATTGTAATATATTTCTTAGGTGTTGCTGGCTTGAGCATTAGCCATATGCCAAAGATCATCCAAAGCGACATAACAATCAAATTTCTTAGCTTTTTCCCACAAATACTTATGATCAATGAGAATTTAAGGATTTCTATTCCAAAGCAATATAACATTCTCATCAAACTACGACTACAACAACTGCCTGACACTGTACTCCTCCGTGTCATACTTTTGAACAAAGAATTAAATATATTTCTTACACTTCTCCTGATTATCGCCAAACATCTCGATCACTGTCTTGATATAGGATTAAACTAACATATCATACTCTACTTTTCCTGCTTCTTCATACTTCATCAAAAATATGATAACCTCAATCACTTCCTTATATCGGTGTTCTTGCAGTAACTTTTTAGCATAGTATCCGCAGAATACTAAATATTCGACAGTATAGATATTAACATCGATATTTTCCTTCTCAGTGATTTCCAATAATCTGAATATTTCTTGAAAAGTTCTAAAGTCTAATTTATCAATATATTTATCAATAAGGTCATTAATAAATTCCTCTCGATTTTGTTCTTTCCATTCATAGCAGATTGTATGGATATCTGATGGATGTACTTATAAACCCCAATCTGTGAAGATGGAAACTAAGTCGAGCTTTGCATTCTCACGGATCTTTAGATTACTTATCTCATCGTCTATGTTTAGGATGTTTATTATTTGTTACTTTGTTTATTCTTCATAGATTATTTATGGGTCCAGGTATATTGTTTATAGGCCTCTCAATGTTAGTGTTTAGATGTATTATGATCTGTCCACACCCAAAGTTTCCAAAGCATTCTCATCATTAACCAAATCCCTCATGACTCCAAACTATTTCCATAAGATGAGTTCCAAGCCGAATAAAATCAAAATATCGAAAGTTTTTGCAGAGTAGTACACATTCTCTTGCAAGTAAACAAGAATAGTTAATAAATTTCTCGGATTTTCCAAATTAATTTTCTATTAATCTTCGATGGCAACCTAAAATTAATCTATCCTTTGTTAATCTTCTCTTATTTCGAAGTATTTCTATAAAAGTAAGCTGAAGATACTGTTATCAATTTCTAAATCTAAGAGTTATTTGTAGGTTTTTTTCTACAATCCGAAGCACTTGAAGATATTTTTACATAACTTTAATCTTTTTACTCTATTTACTTTTAGTGCTAAGTCTTTCGATAACTGAATATGATCTATAATGCAATTGTCTTGCTCTTCATCTTTATCCAGGATAACTAAAGTTTCTCTGATCTACACTTTCATGCATACTCCAGTAATCATAATATCAATGATATCCTGATTTTCTTGCTGGAAATATTAGCCCCTTGCAAGGATTTATTTCATCAGGATTTATAGTTCGATCCTTGAACAATTTTAGGATTCAACAAATCTTTCTAAAACATCTTTGAATTAGTTCTTGTCTTCATATAGATTCTTGAAATCTCCGAAGATATGCTATTTCCTTTGCTTGTTCTCAAGGAAGAAGATAGCTACGAGGCTTTATGGCTTCAATTTGGTGAGGGCAGAAATTTCTAACTTATTTTTAGGAATTATTTTATTTTTCAGCATGAAATAATGCATTGTAGCATATAGTTTGCAGTAGTGGGCATGGGGGTCAGTTAAATTATTCTTCTACTTGAGCTTATCTATGATTTTCTAAGATATTTTCGGGTCTCCATTTCTGGCCACTGAAATCTAGTTGGCAAATTGGCACACATCCAAATACAATTGTATGCCGTTAATATTCTTTAATTTTTCAATATACGAATCTAAACTCAAGATGATCAGACCATGCTTCCATCTTTTATTCTATCTGCCATACAATGAGTTATTAAACTAATCAACACTTTCTAAAATCTTGCTGGTCTGAAAATCATTAAATAATGATTTGAGAATCTTTTATTTTGTGACTTCAGCTTCCCATTCGCTGACAGTTACAGTTTGAAACCACAATTGCTGAGGTGTTGCATTTGGTTTTATCTCGAGGATGATTGGTTAGTTTGTTTTGGAAGGTTTTTGTACCTCGATTTCAAAAGGATGGTTGGGTAATAGGAAATTGAATCTGTTGAGCACTTCTAGAATTTTATTTGGAAATCTCTATAGAAATGAGATTAAGAAATTTTTATAATCCTACAGTAAAATAACTTTAAATTATTTAAATACCATTTCTAAAGTTTTCATCTATTTAATTGGTTGATAGTTCATGCTTGAGTTTAACGGGTCGAATTTTGGTTAGATAGGATCTAACTCCTCTCTAACAATCTATTCAAAAATATCCAACAAACTCGAGCTATAAATCCTATCGAAGATTCTGTGGTCTAACATTTTATCCATGGAGTTGAATATAATTTTTTTTCTCAGGAAGTCTGTTTTTAAATACTATGTTAAGTTTTTTTGAGTCAAGTCAGCTTTCAGGTTTGTTAAATTTTGATCTGAAATCTTTTCTAATATTTTAAGGATTTAACTTACTTGAATAGTTCTTTGCCTCAAAGTAAATTTTAGTTATTTTTTAATTGAAGTTACATCCCTACATGGAATTAGATATTGATATATATCTGAGTTTTATTTTTTACTTGTTGTCCATAATTTTAAGTAAAAATCTTTTCTTTTTATCCCTAAATTTAATGCCATTTACTGAATAACTTCTAACTTATTTTTAGGGTTCTTTTTTGCTAAGCTCATCATTTTAATCATTGGCTACATTTTTATAAGCCCTGATAGAATAATCTCATTATCCTTGACGAAAACAAATATGAGGGTATACTATTTATTACTTATGATTGGCCATATTTCTTTAAAATTTTTATGATATCCTTTAAGTTCTTATGGAAATTCAATAACATCACATATTCTGGAGCTGCACTTGGGATCTGCAAAGTGAATGCAGTTCAGTTATAATAAATTCTATCCAATTGAGACAATAAGACCTTTCCTATTCAATTTTACTTCATAGCCATGCATCATTTCCACCATATTATCCAAAAGCATATATTTTTCATATTTTTTCTTCATAATTAATATTTAGTTTGCTAGTTGCAGGCAGAAGTATTCACCTACAGCCACTACATTAAAATTTTATTTATATTATAAGCTCTTTGTTTATAAGAAATAATCTTGTTTCGGACTCACTGTCAGGTCACCATCAAGAGTTCTGATAAATTCTTTTATTTTCAGCGTCATAATTATTTTTTTGTTCGATACTTCTTCTTTGGGGACTGTTATATAAATAATTGATATTGTAGAGTCTTGATGCTCATCAATCTTACCCAAAATCCACATTTTCTTCAACTTCTATTCCTTATCAATGCAGAGGTTAACTGGCTGAGTAGATTTGCAAGTTAACAGTCCCTGATTAATATGATAATGTTTTATAAGCTCACCATCAACAATAAAGCATTCTCTGTCACTAACCCATCCAATACCAAGCACACTTTGCAACTTGATAACATTTTTTTCATGCAATTTATATTCCTTGAGATCAAAGTTAAAATAAGTGACACCGGTGCTATTCTTGATAATGATGGGGAAATCTCTGTCTTGAATATACTTTGACAAACAAGTATAAATTTATTAAATCTAGTATGTTAAGTTATATGTGGAAGTATTCGTTATTTATATAGACTTAGATTACTAATTGTAAGTATAGCCATAAACAAATATGCAATGCTTTTTTATTGCTAAAAAACAATTGTACAGAATTTGTATCACTTTCATTGGAGATTATGTAGATTATTCCTTTTTGCGACTGACAGCTGTGCTCAGTTTTTTTAATACACTAACTTTCATAGGTTATGGGTCAGGTACTTGCACTTTGGTGCAAGGGGACAAATCGAGTCCTTTCTATTTAAGATCTCTGTATATCGTATCCGAGGGTAGCTGAGCCATTACTAATAAAAAATTAAAACAATCTCATAATAATCTCATAATGAACTCATATATTACTTAGTTTAAAAGTTATAATAAAAATTTAAATCATGATTCAAATAGCTTCAG
>ERZ724506.458-NODE-458-length-14232-cov-4.907738_pt1 | contig 14232 bp, 8 predicted proteins | sample MGYA00376039_ERZ724506 | MGnify/ENA primary metagenome ERZ724506 (study PRJEB28724, sample SAMN07190887) | wastewater metagenome | isolation source: effluent of sewage treatment plant in Hong Hong | place: USA: Christiansburg, Virginia | collected 2016-03-01 ... | reverse complement strand
TTACTGGAGATGATAGGAGACCAAATCAGTTTTGGGGGTAGGAAGTGAGGAGTTACCATATTTATTATTAGTCATGCACATTTTCTATATTCAAAATGAATAATTTATAGAATTGATAAGAGTAATTTTATTCGCACATTGATAAATTCATAAATAAAATATAATTCGGAGCAAAAAGTAACGGAACTATTGATAAACTGTTGTAGTTACCCCCCTATTTGATAAAAAATCCCAAAAGGTTACTAGGATATTTAAAAAATATATTAAATAATCGATTTATAATCATTGCAAGCATAAAATGAACGATTAAGACATTTCTAAATGTATTAATCGATACTTTAAATAACCTACAGTCGATCGTAACAATCTAGTTCGAATTTTCTCTTTCATTGATGAATTTTCTAATCGTAATTTACAAGCACAGATGGTTCAAAAAATTTTTCGTCTTGCCTAGGCTTGTATGATGAAAGATAATCTCAAGGTTATTATTAAACGATATTTGCATCTTATAAATTAAATTTTGGAGAAAGATGAAAAACTTCTACATCAGTTCAGATATCAAAATTATATCTCATCGGAGATTGTAGGGCAGTTTATCAGTATGCTTAAGAACATATTTAAATATGGCCCAATGGAGTTGTTCCCAGAAATGAAGTTGTACAGGAAGAGATGGGCAAAGAGAATTTCAGATCATGCTTACTTGATGTTGCAAACTGAATCAATGAAGCAGTTGAAACTTGATTTAGACAAGGGTTTCTCAGATGAAAACATTCGAAAGTTGGCTAAATCTTACCAGAAGAGACAATTCACTCAATCAGAAATAGAAAAGTAGTCTTTTAAATATGCAGATATTTACCAACAATGAATCAAACTACCAACGAAACTCGTAAGAGCTCAGCTGTGAGTAGTTAATCGAGTGGGGAAGGGGACAAGCCAAAGAAAAAGGTGAAGATGATGTCAGAGGAACGATAAGAAAGAGTTGCTTAAAATCGCAACTTTAATAAAAGTGATATGGTCAGTTCTAGTGTTTCTTATATTCCTTCCAATTCATTTAGTTATGGTAATGGGCAGATAATTGACCCTCGTCGGTCAAATTAAAATATGCATCGCCCTGTGCAAAATATTTATCCTCCTTATTATATGCCGCAAAGAGTAAATAATTCTGCTATAGGTTAAAATATTTCTTATTTCGTCCCACCACCTCCTCATTACCCAAACCCAAATTATGGATATCAGAATTGCAATTATCCGCAATATCCTAGCTTTCCGAACAGCCAATATTAATCTTATATAGACCAAAGACAAGAACTTCCAACCCAAAATGTAAGCTCAAGATTAAAAAAACTTCTACACAAAATGGAGACTGTCAAAAATAGCTGGTTTTTTTAATGCAAGTTTTGTGGGCTCTTCATATCGACAAATAAAAAATATGATGAGCATATGCTTGAGCATTTTACATAAGCACAGAAGCAATACGAAGTATCTCATAGCCGAACTGATCACACCCGAAAAGGAAACAAATCTCTTATGCCTACTCTTCAAGTAAACTTATTCAAACTCAGGAATGGATATAATCAAATCGAATAAAGTTAAGTGATCAAAAATTTCTCATCCCCATCCAAGGAGAGCTCAGCCGAAACTAGATTTGCATAATATGCAAAAACTAGCTGAAAGTTTTATGGTCAGATGAGATGGACTGCTGGGTTTACGAAGACGCCATCCGTACAAAAATAAAGACAAGCAATTCTAGTGTAAGTTATAGAGATGAGAGCAAACCATCGATTTGCCATGCTGAATGCTATCATATAATAGATTAATTTGATAAGAGTTCTGATGAACTTGTGAAATGATAGATAGTTAATATTAGTCCAAATATACTAATTATTTCAATTATTGATCCAACAAAATACATATTCTTCCTCCTAACCCCCTGAATCCTCGCCAAGTTATCCAAAAAAGGTTGATAAAAAAATATTAAATCCATGTAATATAATATAACGATTATAAAAATTTCAAAATGGGAACATCACAATCTTCATAACCCTTGGCTAATGAACTGTAGAACTATAAAATAATACAAAAGCATCCAGAAAGCAATATTACACATCTATGCCATATAGAAACTGATAAAGAATATTTGTTGAGATAGCACACATATAATTAATAGCCTGTATATACGAAGTATAAAAATTAGCATAAGGTGAGGCAGGGGATTAAGGATGATCATCTCACGCATTTAGTTAGTACGAAATTTATTAATATTAGGAGTGTAGGGGAAGTAGATAGATCATCTTTGTTCAAATTTATATAAAATTTATGCGATTTGGGAGTATCCCTACCGATTTCTTTCTGATTAAATTAATGAGAGGATGTACCAGAATAGGAAATTTTAAGATAAGTAAGTTTGGTCTATTTTGGCCAGTGCTATCCTAGGACTGAGTACCCTTCAAAAAAATAAAATAAAACACGAAATGCTAACAACTAAAAATCTGTTACTCGATTCAGATGGTATAATGAAAATAGCTGATCCATTAGCATGTGGGTCACCAACTAATCTAGATTCAGTGTTTAGGAACCGCGATTGTGAAGGCGTCTATCTTTCTCCATAACAATGCTAAGCTCTATAATCTAGAGGTAACTACAGCAATCCCTATAAAAGTGATGTATGGATAATGGGTCTTATCGCTCTCTAATGCGGCCTATTATAAAACATGAAAAAATGCTATAAAGACTAATACCAAAGGATAGACTATGACATGATAGATACAAAATTATAACAATTTGGTAGATAATATGGTTAGCAACTTAAAATGATATTATAATTGATGTTAAGAAGGGATAATAAAGATAGACCTGATTGGGTTGATCTCTAACAATACGCTCGTAAATCAAATCCATCCAATACTGCTATGCATAGTAAAAATTAACAAAGTCCTTACTCAAATTCACCATCTTCATTTACAGGTTATTCACAAACTTTATCAAAACCTGAAGATTTTAAGAAAGTTAATGAGCCGAAGCCTGAAATTAAAAATTAGTATAATTTTAATTATCAGGGAACCGGGTTTAATAATGGTGTTAATATTGGTTATTCAAATTTGAATAAGCCTTCAAATTATATTAGCGGGAATAATCAAATTCTTTCAACTAATACTGCAATACCAATGTCTACCAATAAACCTCCTACTATAACTCACAATTTAGGATACAACACTCCTACTTTTAACAATGTGCCAGCTTATCCTCTTCCAAATAGCCAATTACCAACATTTAACAATCAAAATTATACAGTCCTTCCTCCTCCAGCACCCAATTTTGTATTTAAACCTAGTCCTCAGACCCCAATCCACAATGTATCGAATATTCAACCCTATTATTCTAGCTTTGGGATCAGCTCTCAAACAAATACTTCTAAAACTGCACCTAATTATCATCCTAATATCAATACTAATTTCCAACCAATGATGAGACCAACTTAATATAATATTTATCCAAATTCATCTGCTACGAATGGTGGCAATTTATTTACAATTCCAAACTATACAAAAACGGAAACAAACCAAGCTAATCCTATCCATACATCTAGCAGATACTAAGAATGGAAGAACCCCACAAATGATATAAAATCACTAAAAAATTAAATCATAAAGGGTGATGCAACAAAACCTTTCTAGAAATCAAACTATAATTATTCAAATTTACCAACATTTACAAATTTTCCTTCATCCAAATATTCTCACATCACATCTACTCATACATCGACATCTACAACAACACCTGGAATCACCTCTTTGACAGGTCCTTCAACCTACAACAAGTACAATAACGATTATTCAAATAAATCAGGCTCTTTATTTACATCTCCTGAATTACTTTCATATATGGGAAAAGATCTAATAAAATAATAGAACAATATAAAAGTAAATCAATATCAAACCTAATCGATTACTACCCCAGATTTTACAAAATTAGGAACATAAAAAAGTAATTAAAATTTCTCTAAAGGTTAATATCAAGCAAATAAATAGCCTGCATATAATACTTATGTCAATAGCATTCCTGAAGTAAACACATATACTATTCAATCAATAACTCAAAATATAAATACAGTCGAATCAAACTCGAAACTTAGTTACTCTCCATAAAATTCAATCCCACAAAAGCAAACTACTATCTAACCTTTACCTTTGAATAAACAAAATGAAAGATAAAGACAAAATTAAAATTTTAATAATCTCAATCATAATCGTAACTCTTCAAGTCAATCAAGCCCTTAAAAACCCGAATATGTGATATAAACCTTTAAGCAAGGTAGTAGATATGAGGGCTATAAGTTGAGAGATATGAGACATGGGCAAGGAAAATTTTTCTACCAAGATGGTGGCATGTATGATGGAAATTGGGTCAATAATATGATGGATGGATACGGTTCATTGTATTATCAATCTGGGGAGTTAGCTTATCAAGGAATGTGGAAGCAAGATCAATTTCAAGGAAAGGGTCGGCTCTACAATTAGTCTCCTACCTAATTACAGTAATCTTTCAATTATGAAAATTTTGACTAGATTGAGGAGTTTTGGGCATATTACGAAGGTACATATTCCATTATTTAGGCGAATTCGTTGAAGATTATAAAAAAGGAAAAGGAGTTTTGATGCTCTCAAATGGCTAATATTTTGAGGGTAACTTTAATAACGATATGGTTGAAGGTCCAGGAATTTTTCATTGTAAAGATGGTAAAATAATTCAAGGTGTGTGGGAGCATAATCATCTAATTGGCTGATCTGAATTTATTTTTTATAATAAACCTAATATGCATTAAAATTTATAGAAAAAAATTAAAAGTGAGTCAGATTTAGAATTTTTCGTATGATTATCATACAAAAACAAGAAAAAGTATTGGATGATATGATAAAAAATAAGTATGACTTTGTAAAAGAAAGAAAATTTTTATTGAAATAAGAAGGTTGTAAAAATGAATAAAAATCTTCTAGAAGACCAGTATTTCTAAAATCTCCTATAATAATATCAATGATAAGAACAATAGAACAAAAAACACTCAAATATACAACTTAATTTTCCATGACGATATGTAACAATAATAAATTAAAAAGAAGCTGTTTGATAGGTAGAATAGTATTATTGATATTATTAAACAAATTATAGGAAATTCTTCTAAATAATTTCCAATAAAATAATTTTCTGACTTCACCTTCCATATTTTTTTGATATGATTGTCAGTTTTAACTTCAGTATTTCAAACTTACCCTATTTAATTAAGCAACTGTTGAATTATTCTGTTAATATTGACGTCATTACTATTTATTAAAATGGAAGCTAAGTCTCGTTCAAGTAGCTCACATGATTAATGTACATCACCTAGTTCTTCTCCTTTAAGGTATCTCAAGTAGAAAGGGTTCCAATAAACCTTTAGAAAAATATCCGCTGATTCTGAAAAAGATCGACCAAACTTCTGTATGAATCTTTCGAGTTCATAATACACGGTTATGCGAGTCTACATCGACGCTATTTCTTCTAAGCAAATTAGGCTTTATTATACAAAGTTTACCCCGAAAACAAAAAGGGGACAAATATGCATAATTCATGGTTATGGAGAAAGCACAGACGATTATTTGATAGTAAAATCTTAATTTATATAGATGGCTGAGCATTTCGCTAAGAGGGGTTATGTAATTAATATGCTTGATCTTCGTGGGTTCGGCTATTCGGGAGGTTCTAGAGTCAATGAGTCTACAATTAAAGTTTTATCGGATATAGAAAACCTTTTAAAGAATTGTTGCGAAAGAGATCTTTCTACCTTTATAATCGCCCATGGACTTGGTGCCATGTTTTTAAATGGGTTACTTCAATAAAATCCTGATTTACCAATATCAGGAGTTATAAACATCACTCCGTTAGTTAATTTTGTAAATTCAAACAGAAGTTTTACAGTCCAAAGAATTTTATTAAAAGTTAGCTCAACAATTTTTAGCAATTTGCTCGTTCATAACATGGTAAACCCCACAGCACTCGCAAAAGACCCTTATGCAATCAAAGCAAAAGTTTAGAGTATATTTTGGGAATCATTCATTACACTCCATATGGCCGATGAGTACGAGCAAGTGGGAGAGAAAGTTCGAGCAGATGCTTACAAGTTCACATATCCAACTATGATGTGTGTTGGAGGGTTGGACTAAATTCAAGATCTTAATCAGTTGAAAGAATATTATAATTCACTAAGTAGTGAAGATAAACAATTTCTATTATTTAGATAAGGTTATCATCAGATCCAGAATGACTACTAGCAAGAAGATCTGTTTCGGAAGATGTATGATTGGATGTAGACTCGAAGAGGAAAAATCAAATGGAAACAAATAACACCCTTAAATAAAGATAAAATTGTGAGAAAAAATCGATTTTGGGCTAAGTTCTTTTTAATTATTGGTTTTTTCATTTCTGCGATCATGCTACTGAAAAAATTTAATTCATGTGTGGCCAGATTGAGAAAAATATGATATTCTGATATTTTTACTTTGCATCTGAGAAATAAAATTTATAAATAGTTAAAATAGTTAAATGATAAATATAACTAATTTGCATATTTGGACAAGCGAAAAAAAATTAAAATCATTGCTTTACAATATGCTACAAGAAGTTTTTATTGCTGAGTAAACTTTTCCATAGCACGATATTGTAATATCTTCGAAATTAAAACAAGTGTTGATATTGATGGATGTTCTATTTTAAAGGGAATATTCGTTTGAAATTTCCCAGTCTGTCCAGTTATTATTCGCTTTCTAGAAGTACAAGCCAGTCCTCAGGTGACAGAATTTAAATGCAGTTTTAATAGTTAAGAATTTAGAGGTTGTTGATATTTCTAGAGTATATTTTTTTTATCCCTGTTTGAGGGAAACAAAAATTATCCTTTAAAATCTTTTTAGATTTTTCTTGTTATTTCGCTGATTGATATTCGATACCTATCAAGTTAAGTATATCTGTTAGTAATGTATGTTTTATCCTTCGATCCATTGGAGAAGACGAACTCAAAGAAGGACAAACGTTGACTTCCATCAACCAAGGCTTAAGTTTATCATCAATCAATATATCAAATCCATACAATTCAAAACAACAATTGCGCTTCTATTGACTTTTAGAGTGGATATCTAACATGTTGGGCTAAGCTGATATGCAAGTTTTTATGATAACTTCTTCAATACTTTTAAAAAGCTAAATAAACATAGAATTACTTTTTAGCTGTTAATGCCATTACTGTCATAATATTTTCTCAGTGCTACGAATGACCATTTCGATCCTTAGTTATTAGCATCTGCGTTATCATTTTTGATGAAATTTTTTGAATGTTTATTCACACTAAAGTTAGTCAAATGCACAAATCTTTTTTTAATATCTTTATGCTTGCAGTTGTACTAATGAGTGGCAAATCTGACCAGTCCATCTTCAAATAAATATATTCTTAGTGGATCATAGCTCGTTACTAGAACATAAACCCTTAAGTCATATTTTAAGTTATTTATTAAATGAGGATTACTCACATATTAGGATATTAGATATTATTTTCTGTTTCTTATCTTGGAATCTTTAGCTACCATCTTTATACCTCTTCCGCATGCTGATGCGGCTGGTTTCATAATCCAAAGTTATCCTTTACTAGCATTTTGCCGAGCCATTTAAAATCGATCAAAATCACCAGGCAGCAAATAGGTCAAAGGAACAAAATTATACTATTAAGGGTGAGATCTCCTTATTTTATTAATTCCTCTCCAAAGAAAGTCCTTCCTTCCTATATACCAGCAGCCTGGAAAATGACTGATTTTCTGATATTTGTTCATATATTAAATTTTCTTCGTTTTATTACCCCGGATATCGAAGAAAATATCCCAATCATTATCCTCCTCACAAACTTTAAACCCATTAAATTATAAAGAATTAATAATACACTTGTATTGCCAGCCATTAATTTTATACTTCATCTCTACTTTAGGCAAAGGATAGATTCTATTATTATTATGTATTTCATTAGGAATGGAACATACTTTAGGATATTGAAAAAAAACAGTAGAAGGCCGTCCTAGAAACTTACTAGCTTTCATGTATATAATTTTCTGTTAATTTTTCTCAAGGATACAATCATCAGTTTCTTCCTCAAGATCACAACTAATATTAAATTAATCAAGTTCTTGATCCCTACCCATAAGAATCTATTTAGATTGTTTTTCTGAGTTAGGCTTAAGTTTTTTGAAGCATTTAAGTTTAATTATATCAATTTTAGCATTTTGTTGAGCAAGATTAATCTTATTTAATGAATAACCTTTTGCAGAATTGACAACCGATGAAAATATGGAGTTCTGAATTCGATTTTTATTATTGGTATGATGGTATTATCTTATTTTGTTTGAGTTGTAGTTATTTGGCATATAGCTATTTTTTTCAACTGAGTTGTTTCCAATTGACTTCATACTTAATTCCATGATCAATAAAATAAAATTATTCTTATTTTACTTTTTTCCATATTCTTTTTTATTTTTTTTCAATTTTGTACAGATCGTTCGCACTGTACGCTATCTCTGGCACCTTTTCCATACGAGCTACTTGGGTGCATATGATGACGATATTATTATTGTAAGATCAATTCTAGTAGTAAAAAATTTATTATATTTAAGTAAATGATGATAGATGAACAACGTATGCTTGATCAAATGGGAGCATTGATAAAAATAATAAAATAGCGAGAAGCCTTATTCTTTTAAGCTCTCAACTTCACCTGTAAAAATATCTAATCTTCATCCAATTAAATTGATCAAATTTCAATTTTTAGTAATTTTGTAATGAACTTCAATTAAAAAGAAAAGGCCATTTTGGAAAAAGAAACCTAACTAATGAAGGCTGTGGGGCCAAATTAATAATTAGAAAAGTAAGGCTTTCTAATACCTAACACATCAAAGTAATTTCTACATAAAGCAGATAGATGATGCGACTCTCTGCCAGAATATTTTAAACCCTCTAGTCATCTTTGTAAAAAACTCGGAACTCTGTCTTCAATGAAAATGGTAAAGTAACTATAGATTTCGTAAGATTTAAGAAGAATTTGCATAAAATTATTCAACAAAATCCAATTTAATTGTTTTAATTCTCTAAGATAATTATCGGGTTTTGCCGCAACAAGTATCGTAGACAAATAATTAAAATTAATAATTATATCAAGAAGTTAAAAGATGGATAACATATCAGTCTACGTGAAATGTACACAAAAGATGGAAGCGATGCTTCGCACTCTCCTGATGAGAAGAAACCTGTCAAAAGATAGTCAATGATATTAAATAAAGATTTAAATGAAGGTCACGGGTAAATGACTAAAAAGAAATCGAGCCTAAAAAGACCATAAGCATCAAAAGCAAAAAGATCTTTAAATTCGAAAAGTATAAAAAAATAAAAATAGATATAAACATCTAAATATAAGGAGAAAACGTAAAAATAGCTAAAATTATAAAAATCTGTGACAGCTACCCATCTCCTCAAGGTATATTCAATTATGGAACTCCACAAAAAAGATTTTCTTTAGGACTATATTTATTAAAGAAATTAAGAATAAAAACAACGAAAGAGATTAATGACTTAGCTCATGGAAAGGAACAAAGCAAATGCTTAACAAATTAAAACGTATTATTCGAAATGTGAGCACTACGATCCTGCAGCTCATATTATTCTTGCAAACCCCAGTAGCGATGAAAACAAGTCAGTGCCTAGAAACGATTCATCCGCAAATAGTAAAATTTCAATAAAAACTAGTTTTTTAATATCTAAGCGAAAGCAAAGTTTTACATTTTAATCTCCTCCTGATCGTTCAGATATTTAATTTGTTAAAAATTAAATTCCATTTTCTAGAACAATTAGAAATTTATCAACTAAGAAAAGGAATTCATAGCAAAAACATGCCAAACAGTCAAATAAAAGCAAAAAGATATTTATAGTTAAATCTCCTTTAAATTTCGAAGATGATATGATCCCTAAGGCTCACATCACAAATACAGGATGGGTTCAGACATCACTAACAGGACGTGAGAGGGGTAAAAAAGGATAAAATATACGACTTAAAAAGCGTAATAATCCGTGTCCCATCGACTAAAAATTTCTTCCTGAATCATACCGACAAAGTCAACAACATCCACTTTGATATTTCTATTTTTCTATACTTTAATTAAGAAAACTATTTATGATGTTGATGATCAGACTAAGAATGGTTCAATAGTGGAATATATTAATATTTTTCTTATTATTATAGGTTGATTAAAAATTAACGATTATATGACATCTAGATCAGTTCATTAGGCGAGTTCTTAGGATATTCTGGCTTTAATTACTGAGTTTTATTGTGGGTTAACTGTCAAGAAGAGTATGCAAAATATTTCTTCTGAAATTAGGCAGTTTGTTATGATGAATCAGAAAGTTAAAAATAAGGAACAGGTTGCTAAAAAAATTCTTGATTTTTTTTTGAAAATTTAGGGGAAATTAGCCAACAAAACTTAAAAATAATGGGATCATACCTTTTAAATTTTCACAGCAAGAGGTCAGGCATTGTTAAAAATCTGCGAGTTTCCAATCCGTAACTCATTAATCCACTCATTCAAATTAATAAAAAACAGCATAAAATATGAGCACCAATCAGAACGAAAAACAATGTTTAGTTATCGAACTGAATAGCCTGTATAATAATTCAGTAACATATAAGTATAAAAAGTAATAATAAAACTTATCCTTAGGAAGTAAAAATAAAAACATTGTATTTTTTTAAGTGGTGTCAATATATTTAAAAATCTAAGGCAATGAGATAGCTCAAGAATAGGGAAGTCGAAAATCAAAAGATTTCGTTAAGTTTTAATAAATATGGACTAAAGTTTAATTATTTCACTGCATGGAAGAAACTTTACAAGAAATATAAAATACAAAGAGAAAAAGCTAAAATAATATCAAATAAATATAAGAATAGTTTGATGAAGAAGTGCATGTCCGTAGTCTTGGAAATATCATGTAAATATAATATAACTCAGCCATTGTAGCAGTAGAGTACCAAATATCTAAAAAAATCTCACAGAAGTTAATTGAATGTCAAAAAAAGAAATTCTACAAAAAATTAAGGATGAATAATCAAGTTATAAAAAATCAGATCAAGTATAAGAAGCTGGATAATATCAAGGCTTTTTAATTTCTACAGATGTTTAGAGGAAGATTTAAACCATTAATGAATAAATCATTTCAGCTGAGTAGGCAAAAGTTTTAAAAATAATTATAAAAAGCTATTTCTCATAAATATTTCAATGAGTTTGTCAAGTTCAATAAAGACAGGAAAGACAAATTTCAAAAATTACTCAGCTATCGCAGAAATTCATTATTTTTATTTTGGAGAAATAAACATCATGAGTAAAATTGCTTTGCTAATAAGGAAGCTCAAATAAGCTCTTACTTATTAAATACAAAAAGGAATATGGTGATAACTATTTTGAATTTTAACAAGTTAGTCCGAGAGCAATAATTTAAAAAACTTGAAAGTATGAAGGAAAATCCTTTGACTAATCGAAGCTTTATTCAAGTTAGCATTAAAAAATAGAATGAATAGAAGGGAAAAAGAGTTAAATAATACTTAATCTCAAAATTGTCACAAAGTTTTATTAAAAAGTTAGATAATTACAGTGAGAGTTGTTACAAAAGAATTACAAATATGAAAAATAGCAGGATTGTTATATTAAAACGAATGCTGAGTAGATTTGCCCGAGGAAAGAATTCTCAATCAGAAAAAGAAAATTATTACAAAAATTTAACTAAGAAGCATTAAAAAAAGATATTATTATCGTCTTTTAAAAGTTGGAGAAAAATAAAATACTATTATAAGGTATAGTAAGCTCATCTAAAAACGATTGATAAGTATTATAAAAAAATTGCTATTAAATTGTTTTGGAATAAATTTGTCTTCAGAGTAAAAGAAAAGTAATGTGTAGCTAAGCTAGTTGATGCCTCGAACAAGGCCATCATAAAATTGTCATACTTGAGAATTCTAGGAAAAACTAGCATGATTAACTAAAAGATGAAAATCATTAAATAAGAAAAAGATAAGAAATTGGTTAGAAATCTTTTTGATTTACTCACTAAAAATTAAAAATATAACGCATAGAGAGCCCTGAATATCCAAAAATATCAAATGAAGAGATGTGAGGCAATATTGATAAAAAAACTGAAATAAAAACTTAATTTTAAAAATAAAGCAATTAGAGCCACTCAGCTAATATAGCAAAGAAGAAAAATAACTTTTTTGAAAAGATTACAAGAATAAAATTTTTAAATCAAATCTTTAGTTTAAAAAACAGAGAAAGTTAGTAAATCAACATTTTTAAAAGCTTTTAAAAAATCAATTCAAAAAAGTCTTCAGCTAGAATAGTATATCAGCTAGAAATCAGAACAAATCGAATTAAGATTAAAATAGTTATCAATGTATAAGTTCATTAGGTAGTTGAAATATAACAAATCCAGCAGATAAAGTATATCAATGAAAAAGAATAAGGTTTCGTTTAAGATGTCAAAAAATGGGATAAATAAATTAAAATTATTTTATTAAAGAATAAAGAATGAGAAAAAACTTAGAAATCAATAGAAACTTATCTTAAAAATGAGAATAATAGATTCAATAAAGCTTATGGGGATTCAAAATAAATTCAAAAAGTTAAAAACAAGTCAAGAATAAAGGAAATTTCAGTCAGCTATGACAGATTTTAAACAGTTGTGCTCGATAAGCGCCAAGATTAAACAATGCACTTTGAAACTATAATAAAAACTATTAATAAAACGAGCTTCATAATTCTATAGATGCATGATTAAATAGAAACAAGAAACTGAACAGAAGATCAAAAATATTTAAGAAAGTCAAATGTATATTTTTTAATAATTTAGGAAAAATGAGAAGATTAAACTTAAATCTTTCTATACTTTGTTAAGAAATAACAAAGAGAATATTATTAATTATGATAAGCTATGCTTAAAAAGAAAAAATAAGCAATTCACAGAATTTGTAGCCCTGAATCTAAGGTGCAAATTTGGTAAAATAAAGTTTAACTGTTCATTAAAATTCTATGCAAAAAATGTAAGATATATTTTTAAGTTAGTTAATGAAAAAAGCATTGAAGAGCTTGAAAAATGTTCATATGAAAATAAAACAAAAATAGAACCTGCAGAAATTAGATAGAAATTCTTCCATGTTAATCGAGAAATCGATCGAAAAATCTTTTAAAAGCAACACTCTCTCTTAACAGATATAAAGATTTAATTTAAGAAAGAGCCGACAAATCAGATGATCTTGATTATGAATTTTTCTTTTATCTTTTATCTGTATGTATCAAATCATATTTTATAAATTATTTAAATTCATCAAATAATCTGTTTCTCTCCTTATACTATTATACTTTTACTTATTTGTCTACGATTTCTAGCTATATTGGTCCCGAAGTTTACTTTTGTTCCCCATTATCGAAGATTACTGCGGAGTATCTTTGTGGATATGTCTACAGGGATATCTTTGAATCTGCTTCCTTTTTTTGACATTTATGCGTTTTGACTCTTCTAGTATTCCTATATAATTTTAGGAAGTAGCAATGGTTATTTATTTTGTTATTCAATAAATGAAACCTTAATATTTTTAGCTTATGGGAAAGCAATCAAGCTAGATTTCTAAAAATAAACACATAGTTACAGAAATATATTGCTTAATTTGAGTAAAGAGTAAACTCAGTACAACCTAAGTCTATTAAGGTTTCCATTCCTTAATCTATTTATTCTTAAGATCGTTAATATTTATGGTGAGGATCTCATTGGAATCGGTAATTTATTCTTGGCTTTTGTTTTTTCGTAGCAGAATTTAGAGATGTTGGGCCATTATTTCTCCTAAATTTTAGAATTTTTTATTGGAGTTCTTTTGGGCTGTTTATAAGAAATGATTATAGTTTTTTAGGGTTGCGTTTTCGAATTTCAGTTTTGCTAAAGATTATTATAGTTATTTTTTACTTTAACCTTCATGTAGTTAACTTATCCTAGATTTCTGATCACTCTGAAAACTTTTCCTTTCCGAAATCTTACTTTCCCTCACACTATAACTACTCTAAATGGATCTCTATTTGGCTTACAATTTCATTTCAAGTTATTTAATCCTATTATTCAATTGTTTGATCAAAT
>ERZ724506.457-NODE-457-length-14245-cov-3.397463_pt1 | contig 14245 bp, 8 predicted proteins | sample MGYA00376039_ERZ724506 | MGnify/ENA primary metagenome ERZ724506 (study PRJEB28724, sample SAMN07190887) | wastewater metagenome | isolation source: effluent of sewage treatment plant in Hong Hong | place: USA: Christiansburg, Virginia | collected 2016-03-01 ... | reverse complement strand
CTTTGGCACATTTAGCTGGCTCTGGTGGTTGAAGATTCTCGATGTTTTGATACATGGGAAAAATATCTATTATTTTAATAATTTTAGTAATTTTAATGAAAAAACTGAAGCAAATAATCATAAATATAAGTTACAACAATCATTAATTTCTCACAGAGTTTATTGTTTATCTCTTAATGCCATATACACTGGATCTATTCTTAACATCAATGGCTTCGCTTCACAGTCAGGATAGTGGCTTTGCTTGAACTCAGGGCTTAATTATACTCGGGTGATGAAGACAGGAATGGGCTACACCTTATTGAAATCAAAGATGATGACAAACTTGTTTTCAGTGTAGTCTAAATGCATGACGGACGTTTTTACTGGTATTTTAGAATTTGTTAATATCCTAAACACACTGTTGGTTAATGTAGGATTGTTATTGAACAATTCTTTATCGATATTAGATACCCTCACATTTATTATTACCTTTCCATATAAGTGCGTCATTCCATCCATTTTTATCTATATTAGTTTGCAAGGCTAGGCTTTTATTTGAATTTTCTCGCATTTGTCTGCTGTCTGAGGAGAACCACCCATACATTTCCATCCTTATTCTTTTTTGCATTCAGACGAGCACCCGTCTCCATTAACTTTATTCCCATCATCACACTCTTGATTGAATTTTGTTCCATCTCCACATATTTATAGACACCGTCTCTATTTTCCTTCTTAAATTTTGCTCAATTCGAATCCTTTGCGACAGGTCTCACAATTATTGGCATCAGCGCACTCAAAACAATCTTATCTACACTGACTACATGTTTATTTGTCATACTTGTAGAAACTCTGGATGCAGGCAAAACTATTGGAAAGAGAGTCAAAAATTGAGTTTTTTGGTAAGGGTCGACAATTGTCTTATATTTTCACATAGTTTTCCAAGCAATTAAATTATTTTGTTTTTTCATTATACTTTTCGTTCAATTTAGGCTGATGGCATTTTCCATCTTGAAGCTAATAAAAGTTGTCAACGCAGATAAATTTTTGTATTTGAGTGTCCCACTTCATATTTTATGGGATCTCCAAACATTAAATGTTGTCTTCCTTCTCTAACTGAAGATATTATTTTTTACAGATAAATCTTTTTTCAGTTTCATGATATTTCATTTTGGGAGGAGGGGCCAGGCATTACTATTTTATGAGATAAAATCCTTCAATGCAGACGAAATCTGAAACAATTTCTGAATATCTTGTGTTCGGTCTTGGTAATCTACATTTTTATTTAATTCTGTAAGCTCCTTATTTGCAGACAAACTACTTTATTTTTTCATTCCATTCTTCGTTTTCTTCTGCTCTCCTGCATTTGGTCTGGGATAAGTGATACTCAGCTTCACAAACAAATATTTTTTGTACCTCATCATATATCATAAGCTCAGGTTTCTTTTTGCACCCTTCATCTTTTATATCGAATAAATTAGTTTGGCAAACCAATTTCTTTTATTTTCGATCATATGCCATTAACTACGGTATTTTTTGACATGCTCCTTCTCCTTTAGGGTAATACTAGTCATTGCAAACAAAATTCTTTTCCTCTTAGCTGTAATGAGAGTGAGGATATGGCCTTAAACAAAAATTATTTATTCTGTGGCTACCCTCCACGCAAACATACTTCTTTTAGCTGAAGGAATATTCTTCATTATCCTCAGCTTTAATACACTAACCAGAAATTAAACGATAGGGATCTTCACATTCTAATTCATTAGTGGATTTGCTTATCACTCCATGCTTAGGAATGCTTATACATTCATTATTAAGCATGTAAAATGAACTTAAGCAACTCCATTTATTCGCAGTTGAGTCATACAATTGATTCTTGGGTGTTTTCTGACACACATATGTGTCCAGCTTGTCATCTCTGATCATTGTGTAGAGATCATCACATACAAATACTCGATGTTGCTCATCCCATTGAGAATTTTATGGCAACTTATAGCACTTTTATTTTAATTGGTAGTGGCCCTCCAAGCAAGTGCATTGATCTCCATTCTTATTGGGGACTCTATTATTTTGTGTTTAGCATTTTTTACAACTCAGTTATCTTGTTAGAGGATCTTTTACTGTTATTTCGTCACTTTTGCACTTGACTGATTATTTTATCACGAGATAAACAAAAGAAATCTGCTCCAAATATTTGGAATCATAAGAGCCAATAGTTATTTCCGACTACTCAATCAAGATGGCTAAATTTTTTGGCACTCTTTATTTATCTTTGGCCTCTTCATATTTGAAGCGAAACTGTTCAAATCCATACATCAGTTTCGTGTGCTCTAAATTCAATTCATGGGCGATTTGATATAAATATGGAGATTAAGCCACTATTTCAGGAACATTTTCTGAATTCTTCAATAACTATAATGAATATCCTTCGTTATCTATGGGATCAGCCGCAATATATCCTATTGAAATTTCATATATTTATGTGTGAGAAACTCTGGTGACAGATACAGTAAATCTATCTGATAAAATTTATGTCACTTCTATTGAAACTTAAAATATTAATTATCCTTCATGAGATTTTCTTGTTTGAATGTCAAACCCATTAATGAAGGCAGCCACGACCGGCTTTTTAAATTTTTTATCCAATTTTACTTCGAATAATTGTTATGGGACATTTGTGAGACCTGCTAAATCTGTTGTTTCTAAATTAATTGAAAGTCTTACATAAGGTGATTGTATTGACTGCGAAATCAGATCTATCAGTCACAAAGTAGAAGAGAACAACCCTCTGCCAGATAGAGAGAGCATTCCTTGCAATGATGATGAGTTTAAATTTAGTCTTGTCTGTTTAAATTTTTCTGGTTTTTATTTTCATTTGGAAACTGTACTGGCTATCAGTTCCAAACTAAATGAGGGAAGTTGCTATCTGTGGAGTCACTGGGAAAGATCGCACAAATAAATGAGTATAAGCTAATGCATTTTAATAGCTGTTAATCTAATCTAGGTTTCCCATTTGTCGATTTATGTCAATGACACCTGAATTATATTCAAGAGTTACCTGTCTGGATATCGCAGTTGCCTATTGTGGCAATAGATACGAGGAAAATAAGAGCAAAGGTTTTTTCCATATATAGAATCTGTTTATATTATATTATCGAATTTAGAATATATTTCTATGAGTAGAATCGAACTTTTCAAATTCAATTTGTAAACCAACTCACCAATCTATGCGAAGTGCATCAAACCATTTCTCCTATTAGCATTCTCATTATCCTTTTTCTTACTTTTAGGTGCTTTGAATAAATTTTTAAATACTTTTTTTATGTTTTATTTATTATTTCCATTTTTTTTACATAGACACAGATGCGAAACAGCTAAAAGAGCTTAAGAAACAGATCACATTTTAGTTTACACAAATAAAAACTAGCACACAGCTTAAATCATAAATTTAAAAATGTCCTGAGGGATAGAAAGAATTCAACAGATAGCAACAATAGCTCTCGTGCTCATTAAAGTGAGGAATATCAAAAATAGTACAACAATCTTGAAAGGAAATTAGCTGAGAAATAGAAACTAAAGGCTGGCACAAGAAATTTTAATAAAACTTTCTATGGAAAGCTAGCTAAGAAAATAATACAAAAGCCAATTTCATTTTATAAGTTTGGTCTCAAATAACAATAGAAAGCGACCTGCAAGACAGTTTTTAGCGAACTTTTCAAAGTAAATTTGGTTATAAATCATAGATTTAATCATAAAAATTGAAAGGAACAATCACAATTTCCTAGTTATGGGATGACAAATCCACAATGAAATATCTAAAAGAAAATGAAATGTTCTTTAACAAAGATATTCTGATGAAGCAGTTCCAATCCATAGACAAATAACAAAAACTACGTAAAAAAGAGTTATAGTTATAAAAATAGAGATAATTTGTGAAGAAATATCGATAAATGGTACAAGTTAATCAAAAGATTAATTAAAAAAATAGAAATTATCAATCCATGAAGGAAATGAATGCAAAGGAAGCTTGCTCATTCATTAGAAATGAGATTGACAGATTAGTTGATTTTAGGTAGAGATATAGAGTGAAAACAAAGTCGAGAAAAATTATTGACAGACTGTAAAAAAACTATGATAATTTTGACAAAATAGCTGATAAATTTAAAAATAAAATGATTTTTTTACTTTGACAACAGGAAATACAATATGATAAACAAATTAGTATCATTTACTTTATTCTTCCTTTTCTATTTTAATCATAAGCTTATGACAATTGGAGCGAGTCCCATTTTATGTGAGAAGGATCATCATATCATCAGAATTCTATTTCGAGATGAAGAGTCCGCTAATTTAGGGCCCACATTGAGGTAATTTTATTTTTTGCTTAAGTTCTCCCTGGCCATTGACTATCCCGATGCATCCACTATTTGATAAAGAGTTAAATTCAAATAGAGCTGTTATTATGTTTCCTGTGCTAGTCACTGACAATGCAGTTGGCCCGAATCTCCCATGAAACTGATGAAAGACACTAAATTAATAAAAATATACCTACTATAATAAACTCCTTCTTGTGATTCATAAAATCTAAGAATTCTATTTTTTCCTGTTTCGGCAACGTAGAGGATCTTTTAATCATTGCTAAATGCAATGCCCGAGGGACCACTAAGACATCTTAATATAATTGGTCTTATGCTCTGTTGAGCCATGTCGATAATAAAAACACTGCCACGATTGTTCGGAATGTGAGTTTAGCCTAACTGTCCAGAGTCAGTGAAAAATACATTACCTGTTTTGTTTGATATTATTATAGAATTAGGCCCTTATAGCAGCTGCCCTTCATATTAGTTAACAAGCTCAGCTTAGGAAAAATCATTGGCATTGACAGCAATCACTGATTGCCTTAACAAATCAGCGATATAAAATGTATTTTTAGGACCATCATAGGCAATAGATCTGATTTGTCCATTAATTTTTGTAAGCAGTTTGAGCTGACCTTCTGTATACTTGATAATTTCTCCATTGAAGCTACAAATGAATAAATTATCATCAATTTAAAGAGGCGAGTACAAAGGAGAGTTTATTTATAGTATTTTTTATGTATTTGTCAGGGATAGCATTTGTTATCGATGGAGACTATAGGGCTATGTAAGTTGTATTATTCAAATTATAATATTGCTTTTATGTGAGAAATTTACTTAATAAAATATCAAATATCCGAAATTTTGTACAGTTTCTTTCGTACTTATTATATTTATCTTTGGAGGGCTGATAATTTTATTTTATAGACCATTTACTCTTCTTCAGATAGCTTCTATTATTTTTTGTTGGATTCAATTATTTCTTTCTCTATTTCCTTAAGCCAGCGGTTTTGTTTCACCTTCTTGTCCTTATCCGACCCCAGTTCTGTCAATTTTATTTCATAACTAACTTGGGATAAAAGAAGTTTGGCCTGCTGTGCTGTCAACTCACTCTTTTCTGACATTTTTGACAATGATTTTATTGTTTATTCATTTATTTGGAATTGATAAAGAAGATCCTCATAAGATGATAGTATTTTTTAATTGTTTTAAATTTGGAATTACTGTAATCTTTTACCTTTGATTTTATCTGCATGTTCTTCAGCTTTTTTTAAATTAGCCTCAATTTAAGGTCTGATTCTTTTATATTAAATTGCCAACTTCTCATTTTCTTCGATTTCTCGGTAAATCCTGTCCTGAAAATACTCTAATCTTGATATGAGTACTTTTTTTCCTTCTTCAGTCTGACTAAACATATCAATCTAAATTTTTAAATTCTCTATATTTTCTAAACTATCAAGTTTGTGTTAAATCTTGGAATTTATTTTTTAGAGGCTATCTATCTCGTTTTTTAGCTGCTTTTCATCTTGCTCTAAATCATAGTATAATTTTTCGAAAAAATACTCTTCCTTCTTTGAACTGCTGTATTATTAATAAAGCTTTTAAAGTTTTTACTCAAGGAGTTTGATACTCGTCTATAATCTTAATTTGTCTGTGCATTATTAATTGTAAAGAACTCTACTTATTAAAGGATCAAAAATTACTCCTGATTCGTTTAGCTTGTATTATTTATCATGAAGAGATATATTTACAATGAATTTTCCTACTTATTTACTTCTATCAACCAACAAGAGAGTCGATTAGTAGACCTGACCTTTCTATTCTAGCAGCCTACTCTTATTGAAAGGCAATGAGCACACGCCAAAAACCATTGCAGTGGTGGCATCTGAATCTAGTTGAGATTTGGCCATCATGAGGCCGAATTTAAAAGTTTGGGGATTGTTATCGATTGTGAATGTAAAAAAATTCTTCTAATATTTGGGACGATTTGTTAAGCAAGAAGTCTCAGTTCTAAATTTGATACTTTTATTGGAATTTGGTTATTTCATTTGAACGAGGACAAAAAAATGCGCTTATTTTGATGCGACAACATTTTTTAGTTCTATCCTAATTCTGGTGCGTTATTTATTTTAGTTCATTTAAATTATTTATTAATAACTTGCTGTCAATCTAAAGTACTATTTTAAGATTATCTTTATCCTTGATCTATTTTTGTGACTATTAATTAGTTATAATAAAATTATAAATACATTGAAAATTCGAAATATCAAATGGAACTACCAGTCAAAATTTAGTCAGTCATCAAGGTGGATGGGGATGGCTTTATCTGTTGTTCTGGCAAGGAATATGTTACACTTTTGAAATCTCACCAACAAAAATAAGCATTTAAGATATTTTAAGCAATCTTAGATGGGCTAGGAGCACTGTCAGCCAAAGCACAAGCTCTAAAACAAATAATAACGAGTTCCATCAAATTTATTGGAACTGATCATCGAATCTATATCAAAGTCAAAGATAATAAAGCTTTGGGTTTTGTGAAGGTGGGAGAAAAAAATTTATTTTATCGGGATTTCGTAATTCTACAGTTATAATAGATTGGCAATATTAAAGAAATGAAACCCACTTGTATTTTGGATATTTATGTCCATTAGTCCTGCCAAAGGAGTGGAATTGGAAAGGTATTTTTTTTCTTAGAGTGTAGGAAGTTTTTGAAAAATTTTTGAAATCTTAGCACAAAATTCCAGATAAGTTGGCTTATGATCGGCCATCAGAAAAACTGCTCTCTTTCTTGAAAAAATATTACGGATTAGTTAAATATATACCTCAGAATAATAACTTTGTCATATATGACCGATATTTTAATAAATAATCTCCTACAGTAGAGCCCATTCAATCGAAACCCACTATATTAACTCCTCAATTTCCGAATATGATTACAAATTCTCAACCTAAATTGAGGCCCAAAACAAATATTCCTCTGTAAAAAGCCGAAAAGATATAAGAATTTCCAACTGGAAAAAGCTACCAAAAGATAGAAGAAAAGATCGAGCCAAGGAGATAATTTCAATAGTTCCAGAAATTTCAACAGGCAAAGCATAAAAATAACAATAGCGAAGGGTTCCCATTGTCGGTGACAGTGAATGAAAATCCAACATTTCGGACAACTTCGGGAGCATATGGAAATCATTATCAAAAAAAACCATGATAAAGTATTAAAAAATTTGAAAAAAATTCAAATAAATATAATTTTTATTCTCTTTAACTTATCGGTTGGCTGATGAAGAAAGTAAAGTAAAATTTAATTGATATATATAAAATGATAATAATTTATATTAATGTTGGCATGTGTGAAGTACAGCAACCATAACGTGCGCAAATAATCATCAATATTTCCTAAATTGGTTGGAAGTCGGCGTCGAGTGAAAACAGAAGTGCCCGCTAATAATAATAATTTGTATATCGCTTCTCCTAGAAAATAGGGCTTTTTCACAAAATAATAGCAATAAATGTAGTTCCTCCAAAGAATGAAGAAAGCCCGAGATATAATATTGTCTCACCAAAAAAAGAGTAAAACGGATCTTGAAAAAAAATAATATAAGTCAATGATTTAGGAATTTAATCCAGAAGATTACAAGCACAGTAAGCTGAAAAGTTTCTCTCAGGTTGTCTACAACATTAAAACTCCGAATAAAAAGAACCTGAAATAGAATAACCAAAATAATGAGCTATACAACGATAAGCTATTGAGGGAATGTCGAAGTTAATTTAAACCTGATTAAAAGTAAAGATAAAGACATCAAAGGAAGTATATACTATACACTAGTAACAAGAGGAAATAAAAGACTGAAAGAGTTGATAGCATGAACGAGAAACTATTATTCGAGGACAAAATAAATACCCCACATAACTTTGTTAACAGCAAGAAATCGAATAAGGTCGACTCTGCATAGAAGTTTCTTATGAATATGGATCTTAGTTATGAGGTAATTAATTCAGACGGTAGTTAATTAATGGAAAAGTTGATAAATCATCAGAAAGAAAAAAGAAAGAAATCTAAATCCAATTAAAAGGACGAGAAAGAATAAAAAATTAATAATTAATAATAGTTATCTAATGAAGACCAAAAAGTTATAAAATTTCCTTTTGAGTCTCAAGATATATAAGTTAGTAAAATAAAGTTAAGGAGATTTCATAACCGTAAAAAGTGTTTAATGAACAAGAAATAAAAAAAAGAGGAAATGAAAAAGTTAAATAAATCTGCATAGAATATGGAATTAATGAGATACTAAGAAGAAGAAGATGAACTTTTAGGCCATTACAATAAGTCAGTTCTTGAAAAGAAGAAAGAAAAAGATGAAATTAAAGTGAAGAATAAGAAAATAAAATTAAATATGAGCCGTTATATTAATGAGCCTACTTTTAAAATCGACGGATGGGATCCGACTGACACTGTGGATTTTTAAGCATTTTGAATATGATAATCATCCATATTTTTTTATTCCTATTAATTAAACACCTTCATACTACTTAATCCCTTAAATTATGATTTAAATTCCTGTTAAAGTTTATATATTAATAGAAAAGCAAAATGGATCCCGAAGTTAAGGCATAGCCCCAATGCAACCTATCCATATTACACTTCAACGATGTGTATGATATTCAACCAGACAAGTCTGAGCCCAAAGGTGGAGCTGCGTACTTCAAAACTTTATTAGATCGCTATAGATAATAATCAACAATGACACTATTTTCCGGAGATGCATTTTCGCCATCTTTGCTGTCAGCCTAATATGAAGGATAGAATATGGTCAAACCATTAAACTCGTTTAAAATCGATATTGCATGTTTAGGTAATCATGATCTTGATTATCCACTATAGCATGTTCTAAAACTCAAAGGGAAGACCAATTTTCCTTGGCTTTTGAGCAATGTCCATGATAAGAGAACTGGCCAGCGTCTAGTCGAGTGCTAGTAATACAAAATTATAGAAAAGGGTGGATTTAAAATCGGAGTGTTCAGTTTGGCTGAAAAATAATGGATTGATACATTAATTCCTGAGTACAAACTCTTTGTTGATTATACTCCTTATTAATAGTATACAGATTACATCATAAAACAATTGAGGTCTGAAAATTGTGATATGATTATCGCTCTAACCCATATGATGAGATACAATGATGTGAAATTAGGTCAGAAATTCCCTGAAATTGATCTTATCTTGGGCGGGCATGACCACCTCATCTTGCATGAAAAGGTGAACAACTCGGTCTTGATAAAAAGCGGAACAAATTTTAAAAATTTTAGTAAAATCGAAATTTTCAAAAAGACACCCAACATGAAAATTTAAGTTGGGTAAATGAAGCCCTATGAGCAAAAGTTTATATTTTAAAACAATCAAATAATAACCCGAGTCACCTTAGTTGAAGTTAATCATGAGAAGATAAAAATTTAACCTGATCCCGAATTAGATAGTTATGTTAATGAAATATATGGTCATATGAAGTAAATTCAGGAGCAAGTTGTATGCTATTTTAAATAGAATGTTGACTTAAGGTTTAAGAAAATCAGAAAAGAACAAAATGCTTACCTATAATTTTTGGTTTCTTTGTATCGACACTATACCAGAGCAGATTGCGCTCTACTCAACTCAGGCAATTTTAGAGCTGATACTTTTATACCTGCTGGTCCAGCTACATTTGGAGTCTTAACAAATATCATACAGGATGAAATCGTCGTCAAGAAAGTTACAGGTTAAAAACTACTGGCCGCTCTCGAAAACTGTGTTTCTATGTATCCCAACTTATCTGGAAGATACTCTACGTTTTCAGGAATTTAATTCACTTGGGACAGCACGAAAGAACCATATCATAGAGTACTCCCAGACACTGTGAAAATAGGTGGAAAGCCTTTAAGAAATGAAAAAATTTATAATGTTGCAATGCATGGGTTTATTTCAAGTGGTGGGGATGGCTTTTAAGCGTTTAAAAATTGCCCAATTGATCATGATCATTTCCATTAAAACAATTTGATTCTGATAACAGATCTGCTTCATGGAAAATAAAAGCTGTTAGCTGGGTACCCGTAAAAATACCCAGGAAGAATAAGCTACAAATTTGAAAATGAAAAAAATGTACTGGTGCTACACCTACCAAATCCAAAGAATGTGAAAATGATTTCAGGGGAGAGTGAACCTTGATGATTTTTATAACATATAAATAATATTGAATTGGGTTATATTAAATATTAAAATATCTATAACAAACATGACATCTACTGACGATACTAAGTAAAAATAGAATAACAAAGATATAACACAATATTGTCAGCATTGAGGGCAAACCGCATATGCAAAGACGAAAGAAAATAATTCAATAAGCTAAGGGCAACAACATCAGGGCAAGTTGAACCCGGGATTTCTAAGAATGCCGCCATCCAACTCATCAACTGCTTCCAAAGAGTGTAAGACTGTGTTTATTTTAGCAATCGAAATGATAATCTTAATGAGACCAGAAATCAGGCTCTAAAATGTTTTAAATAGGGAAAAAATGATTGCTAGAGCTTTGTTCGAGCATATGTTAATGCTGAATGACACATTGATAATCTTAAAACAATACCAATCTTGCTTGCAATCTTCTCCATCAAGAAGTTAATTTAATATCATTTTTTTAATTTAGGTTATTAAAACAAAAAAACTTTTTCTCATCATCACCAATCATTAATCTATGACTGCAGTCAAATTTCCGTTTTTCCAAACTCCTGAAAAGTTATGTTTGGGAGATCGGATAATGCCTTTTCCATTTTTTTTACCTTCATACCATTATCCTTCATATACTTAACCATTCGAATAGTTCATCTTTCCTTTTCCATGCCTCAAATCATTGAAATATTGACCTTAGAAAGAACTTCCATCTGTCCAATGATATTGACCATAGCCATGCTTTTTTCCTTATCTCCATTATCCTTAATAAACTTCTACATTTGAACCTTCATATTTAAGTCTCCCATCAAAAATATCATTCTTAAAATCTCCTCTATAAACATTCCCATTTTCATAGAGTGTCCCTTTTCCATTTTTTTTATTGTTTAAAAACTATCCTACATATCGAGATCCATCGGGGTAGGTTGCTTCTCCTGAACCATTCGGGACATTATTCTTCCATTGGCCTTAATATCGAAATCCTTTTTTGCCAACATAAATGCCATATCCATCAGCGACATTATTTTTAAAATCTCCATCATAATAACTTCCATCAGACTTAATAAATCTGCCTTTGCCTTCACACCTTCCATGAACGAAAGTTCCTTATAAAAAATCATGGTTATCAAAATAAAGTTTTCCAAAGCCATGAGGAATGCCATGAGAGAGCTATCCTACATACTTAGCTGATAGATCATCAATATATAGTTATTATTCAGGGATCATTAAATCTCTAAACCTGGAGGCTTAAGTTGCGGGCAAATTCTTATAAGTGCTCTTAACTAAGACGCTATCAATTCTTTGATCTTGATTGCTATTAACTTTATGTAATCTTGACTTGATAACGGAGTCAGAAATTAATCGAGATTTGCCCATATTATATATGGTAAGATCACCACTGTTATGAAAATTATCTCCAGTGCTAATTTTGGAGAATCCCATTTTGTTGAAATCAGGAGTAGGGGTTTCCTTTGAGCATTAACAAGTACCCATGAAGTTAGAAGTTGCTTATTTATTATTTATCTATAATTTCTATAATATATTCAAATAAGGGTATTTGTAGTAATTTAATTTTATTTGATGACATGTACAACCAATTTTATTGATTTTATCATATTTTCTTTATCTATGACGACTCTCTCTATTTTTGAATCCTGCTTATTTGTCTCTGTGCTGATTATATGATAGCGTTAGCTTTGTTTCTTATTTTTACTCCGCATCCTGCGAAAAGTAGCACTAGGACCACTGCCATCAACATGAGTACGAAGAATATGAAATTGGCAGTTTTTTCTTCATATTATTTTGTCTTTAAATCGAGTTTTATAGGGTAAAGCGTTTCACATATTAAATAGGATCCTCCCAAACTATTTGGATCTCCTCTTGAATATGGACAATGAGTTGTGTTAAACGAAGCTAATATGCTAGCAGTTCCTGTTATTTATGGGGGAAACAGGCATTCTATTTCAGGAGATTAGAACAGAACCTTTATAATTTGAAGTGAATCAAATCCGACCGAGAGGACAACTGATTTATCAGCTGTTGAAAATTGAGGCAAATAGAAGGCATCAATCATTCCAAATGAGTAAACATTTTGCTTTAATTGAGAGCTTCCTCTACTTTGAAGCTCCAAAAGTACGTTTCGGTTGACAGCCTCTCCAACAATAATCGCTTCCTCATCTCCAATCAGGGCTATTTTATCAAAACCCAAGGATTCCACATCTCTGATTCCTTCAATTATTACTTCTCCATAAAATCTGTTGATACGAATGTCTTCCTCTTGAACTTGAAGTTACAAGATATATTCATTTCTCTCATATTGGCAACCTAGGTACAAGACTTCCTTTATTTTATTTATTTTACGGCATGTACCATTGATTTTGTACCAATTGGTCTACGGTTATAGAACTCCCTCAGTAGGAGAGAAATTTGCTGGCAGTTTATAAGAGAAGAGATTGTTGCTGGTTGTGAGATAAAAAGTTGAAACTTTTTATTCATAATATACTCCAAGGATTGTGTCCTGTGTTAAATTTACTTTTTGGTAGACAAGCTTGAGAGATATTTTATAATTTTAATCGACAATTTAATAGATTTTAATCCCTTTCTATTAGCATACCCAGATTTGAATTCCAGAAATTGAAAGAGGGTCATTATTAGTGGGATTTCTATGAGATACACCTGTATCGACAAGCCGCTCCATAGGAGAATAACCTTCTATTTTGGTTAAAGTACCCATTCCATCAGTTTCATGCAGGACATAAACACTTTGGTTATTGAAGAGGAATAATTTTTACTTAATGATTTAAAGTTATATATTGCTTTAAGATTATCGAGTGATTATTTCGCTGATTGTGCTAGGAATTGTAAAATTAGCATCAATAATTATTTAATTCGATTTTACTATGTATCGATAGAGGACTGAATTATCAGCTAAGATATACAACAAGGCATCGTGAGCCCTATCGAATAAATGATATTTCACAATCTCGAAATCCTATCCAAAAGGAATAGTCCCTAATGTTTTTATTGTAGTTGATGTCCAATATAGATCGCAATACTATCTGAAATTTTCATTATACGCGGATTTATCGTACATCTAAACCTAACTGACCGAATCAAAAAGACCACGGAACTAACCAGATATTTAGAAGGCTATATCAGGAAATTTGAAAATATTTGTTTTGTTTCTTTAAGACACGTATGAGGAAAGTGGTTGTTGGTTAAAATTGTGCCTGGGAGGGTCGATATCTGCCTTTATTTATAACTATTTTTCATAAGAGACAATCACAAATATTGCTATTATTGTGAGAACGTATATTCTTTTTGTGGGTAAGCTCGACATTATTTTGATAAATATTTTAAAAAATTTGAATCAATAATTAAGTTTTTCAATTTATTCATATCAATTTAGTATTATAAGTACCGCATCCCTAACATTTTATCCCGAAGAAATGGAAAGGGACTTGGTAACTCTTATGTAAACATTCATTGCAGAGAACGTCTACTTTTTTATCAATAAGTTCTTTTGGTAAATTGGCCTTTGTCAGCTCTATTTGTTGCTAGATCTGTTTGTTTGTACTTTAGCTCAGCTTTTGAGTTGCCATCCCACAAACCGGACAATTAAGTCCACGATACTACGCTTGGCACTTGACATGGATCAGATGTCCGCAGGGCAGTGCAATGTATCCCTTCAGAGAGAATTTAAGGACTTATA
>ERZ724506.456-NODE-456-length-14266-cov-3.970164_pt1 | contig 14266 bp, 9 predicted proteins | sample MGYA00376039_ERZ724506 | MGnify/ENA primary metagenome ERZ724506 (study PRJEB28724, sample SAMN07190887) | wastewater metagenome | isolation source: effluent of sewage treatment plant in Hong Hong | place: USA: Christiansburg, Virginia | collected 2016-03-01 ... | reverse complement strand
ATTGAGCCATTAAATTATGGAAGAATAGTGCCAAATTTTCATAAAAAAATAGATAAATCAGAAAAATACAATTCACCCCTGACGGAGAGATTAATTAAAGATGAAAGTGAGTTTGAAGAATAAAGAGTAATGAGTAAATCTTATATTTAAAGATAAGAAAGCTACCGGGAATGCTATAACAATATAAAAGAAGTCCTGAATAAAATGAAAAGTATTTTTTGAGATATTTGATATTTGAATTAAAAATTCCTCATAATTCTTAATTATTTTATTTGCCGCCTTTGCTAAAATAAATGTTAAAATTAAATATTAAAGGATAATTTTAATATAAAATGTAGAGGGAATAAAGCTCAAGTAATTCAGTAGTTGATGAATCAAGCTATGAGTTGGAAGTGTCTCAGATACATGATGGAAATTAAAGCATGAGAAGATCATCAAACAGTTATAGGCATATTTCTGGCATATTGGCAGCCTTCCCTCAAGAAATCAAAAGGGAAGAATAACATGAAAGAGAATAGGGGTATGAATAGCATTAGCTTCAAAATTAAAGAAGTAAGTTCATTGAGGAGAATTAAAGAAAATGTATGTTCTAACTCATTTATAAAAATAGTAAGAATGGTAAATACAATAAGATGATGATCTAAAAGTTGGTCCCTGACCTTGAGTTGAAAATAAAATTGAATCATGAGGATAAGAGACGAAAAAGATTGCAAGAAGAAAGTACAAAATATGCGATAATTGGGTTCAAAGCAAAGAAAATAGGAATAAAACAAGGAGAAGAGCTAATTAAAATAGTATAGAAATATAAATAATACAAATAAAATATCCCTAGTTAGCCCAGAAAGAAATTATTCCTCTTTCTTTATGAGATGCTTGATTTGATTGAAAATGTTAAGCTAATGTCTGCCAATGAGCGTTTACTCCAATACAAATCAATGAAGGGATAAATGGCTTTAAATTAGAATATGTAGATATTCTATGAAAAGTATGAAATAATGGGTAATCAAATATTGCAAATACTTGACAAACAAAAATAAAAATTAATTGAGTTTTTTAAATCTTATTTCAATAGTAAGGCCATCCGTGCTGTAGATAAATCCTTAATCTTCTTTTATGCGTCGTAAGTTATTCTAAAAATACACAGTAGCTAAGGATAATCAATAGAATTTCAAGGTTAGATTAAGAAAGAGAATAAAGAACATTTGATTTAAGAAATTACAAAAAAAGGAGACAAATTAGAGAACTGTATTCTAAAAATAATTATAGCTATTTTGTTGGTGTTCGTATTGAAACTCTCCTCTTGATTTTTTTATCTTCATTATGTAGATTTTAATCATTTTTTTTCAATTTCCCTAAAATCTTTCATTAATACTTGAACTATCGACTATAAAATATTATAAAATATTGTACAATAAATATTCAATGAAAAATCCAAAAACTAATTAAAATGTTTCTAGTCCCCCTGATCCTAAGAGCCCTAACATTTACCCTAGCATTCTCAACATGAACCCTGGTTCAATTTACCCAGATCTGAGTTTATCTCTGGGTTCAGCTCATATGCAATAAAACAATTTATCGAAGAGGACAAATAACTAAGGGCTAAGTTTAAGCATCTCTTAAATTAAAGCTAATCAATCCAATCAGCCTGATCAAGAAAGAGATTCACATGACTCGATAGTGACTAAATCATAAAAATTTTTTAGAAACTTTAAGTATTAGAAAAAAAACTAATAGAATTTAGATTATTCTGCCATTTTGAATCTTAAGATGCTCTAAGATTTAGATTAAGATGCCAAAGATGGGAAAATTGATAAACAAGAGAGTGCTCATTCGAGATCGTATAACCATAAACAAAGCCCAGTTTAAGAGAATAAAAAATTAAGCATGACTCAGATGTTTATGAGGAAATTCAATAACAGTAAGGAAAAAAATAGTTAGGAAGATCCATCTGAATAGAACAAAAAATAAAAGACAATAAAAATATCATATAATTAAATTTCATCCTCAAGTTCGAACTCATAACAAGAGGAATAATTAACCAATGTAATCAATAAAACAAAATAATAGCTGAAGTATAGTATTTTCTTATTTAGAAATGATCAACAAAACAAATTGAACACCTCTTATTCCTACATATCAGATAACTTATAGTCATGCAATTAAGAGCCTGCACTGCAAGCAATTATTCCATCCAATAAATAGGTGGAATGGGCACAAAATTTCAAAAAGGCTATTCCAAAATTCGTGGAGAATGTGAAGAATTAAAAAAAATAAGAAGGACAGAAGTAACAAAATGAAGAAGATGAGGAGGAAGAGGAAGATGAAGATATATTTGATGAAGAAAGCTAAGAATAAAACGTAAAGTAAAAAATGAAGAGAATAAACTCGTCAGATTAAAATTAATAAAACATATAAAGAAATTAGAGTTAATAATAAGTACATAAAAATAAGAGGATTGAAAAAAAAGAACAATTGGATCAATTGGATCAAAAGTAATAATTATATAGATAGAGGTAAAAATAATAAAAAAAATAATGGACATCCGAAGAATAGGAGTAGTCATAAATTGAATAACAATAATAATAAGATGAGGAATAGTAGATAGCTGATAAAGAAGATGACGGTACAGTAGAAAACAAAAAATCTCAAATCATTGGCTTTCGGCTTTACAAGAGCCTCACCAACTAGAAAATTAAAGAACTAAGATAAACAACTGAAACATATTATCCAAGCAATTACTTTCATGCAGGCCCCAGACATCAAATGCTCGGTTTTCTCCGAGAAATAGTGACTTAAATCCAACATTTAGCTACTGGTGACCTCACTAAAAAATCTGAAGCTTGTGTCGCCTAAATTGAAAAATTGATGAAAATAAATACAGCTATTAATATCTTATAAGATTTAGGATAAAAGGTAAGGCTCTACTTGAAAGAAGATGTTATTATCTAGATTTTCAATGTGATTAGTTAATATAACTGCTGTAACTATTTCCATGTTGGGCCTAGAAGACAGATGTTTTCTTGGGTTCTCTATCTGATATCTTTAGTAGAAAAATCAAGAAAAAATATAACATAAAAAACTTCAAGTAAACCTCAAGGTCCGAATGGATTGAAGGGAAATAGTAATCAAGCTGAACAAGAGTAATTACAAAAATAAAAAGAAGAATAATCATAAGAAGAATAAGAAGAATAAGAATAAGAATTAGAATAATAATAAGAAGGATAATAAGATGAAAATGATAATAATGATGCTGAAGAATAAGAAGAATAAGAAGATGATGATGATGGTTAGGACTAAGATGAAGCAAACGATGTAATAAATAATTCTATACATGATCTTCTCTCGAATTATGCCAATAATGATATCTCATTTTTGTCAACCTAAAGGTCACTTAATATACAGAAAAGGGAGGAAAATTCTGTAAAATTGAGTGTCGAAGAGATTAAAAACTTTGAAATTGGGAAAAAATTAAAGTAAATACTGACGCCTGCCTTAATACAGTCATTAGGCCAAACATTAATGCAGTATAATTCGTCTAACTATTTTCATGTAGGGCCCAGGTATCAGCTTTTGGGTTTTATTCGAGAATATGCTAAATTTGTATAAAGAATATTAAAAAATGGAGGTACCACTAAAATTGATTCAAATTTGAATGATATTTTCGTGAAGAAATCAATAAAAATGGGAGAAGAAGTAAAAAAATATATGACTGTTGGAAAAATACAATAAGTTGTTAGCACCTGTCAAAGTTATGATAGTTCTAATTATTTCCATGTCGGGCCTCGCTATAGCATTTTTGGAGATGTTCGAAAACTAATATCAATTTCTCAACTATGATCTTAGCATATAAATTATTAAGATTATTAAATCATTCGATATTTGTCAAGATATTGTTGTTGAATTAAAGCTTCGGTAGTATTTTAGATCTCCATATTTCCCAAAATCTGAGGGTTTTTAATAATGGAATGGCCCTGGCAAGGTTACTGCCATTTTTCTGAACTTTTATGTAAAGTCAATTTTAAGACTTTTATTAAAAGGTCTTCTGCCTTCTCCTTTGTCTTTTGAAAGCATATATGACCCTGTGCTGGTAAAATCATCTTTGCGTACATAATCAGATGGACCTGGAGAGTATTTTTCTTATAAAAACCTTTTTGTATTCGGATTTATTTTTGCTAATTTTGTATCTCTGTAGTTGGAAAGTTTCATCCTTCCTCCTTTTGGATTTAACTAAATCGGTTAATATGTTCCAGGGCCTGGAGCTTTCTTATAACTCAATCGATCTCCATCAAAATCGCATGTCTTTGCTCTTAAGGAATAACTTGAAGCAGTTCTTCCTGGCTTTTCATCATTATACTAAAAATAGTATTAAATTGTACATGGCCTGGTCCAGGGATTTGCTGGAGTTGAGGGATCAAATATGATCGATCTGGAGACCTATCCCTGCCAGTTGCAAATGATTTCCCCTTCTTATCATCTTTTTAGAAAAAAGATTTATGCATATATTTTGTTGATGGCGGACTGCAAGTGAGAGTTTTTGTAAAATCAGATCTTTTACTCAATGGAACTTTGAAAGTGACTTTTGACAATTAGCTCTTATTTTTAAGATAGAATGCTTATTTGCATCTACATTAATTAGAGGATTTACTAAGGGTTGGAAGGAGAAAATCTTTTAGATTTTGAAAAAGCGCAGACGAACCTAGAAGGAGATGTATTAGCAGGATGGCGTCGAGTTTGTTAAGGAGTGAGCAGAGAAATCTTCATTAATAAATTTATTTATTAATTAAACTCAATGATTAAGAAATATAAAAAATATTGAAAACAAAAAATATTGGATTAATTGGTTAAGAGCAAATCAGAAAATTTCAAAATCAATTTTTCCAACTCTATATTGAGAGTTGAAAGTATATATTTTTCCATTTATTGAACTAAGATGAGAAATTAGATAAAAAATAAAAACAACAAGTATTAAGATAATATTTCTATGAATAATCAAAGTTTGCAAGCGCAAATGCATGAAATGACTCCGACCAACAAGCTGAGAACAGATAAAGCTAAAACAACTGCAGCTAATCCCAAAGTAGCTCTCAAACATTGGAAATTCTTTCTGTCAAAGTCCCATCCTTGTTTACAATAAGAACAAATGTCGTAGTCAATATGGCAAGTTATGCATCCTTCAATACAATTATCACAAATATCTTTGGTGGGATTATATGCATATGTGGCAGATAAGCAAGTGGGTACACCACTTGTCAATCCCTTAACTCTATCAGTATATGTTGTGCAACCAGCACTTGATGCACAAGTTTTACAGATAAGGCCACATTGTGTGCATTGACCTTTATCAGCGACAGGATTGCTTCCTGTAAGATAAAATCCATCAGTACAAGTAGCTTGTGATATAGAATTGTGGATGAAGCAAAAGAGAACCAATAGTACTAACAACTTGGCCATTTATGGTTGATTTGTATTTAATTATACAATAATTGTGAAAGATCGTTGTAATAGTAAAATGTATAACTTACTTTTTTTTGTCTAATAAAATCCTAACAAACATTTTTTCTTTCAAGAAGCAAAAAACTAAGCAAAATTTTGATGGTTTTTTAAAAATTAATAAATTTATATGTTAATCATGATCATTTTCTATTGGTTGTTCAGTTTTTCTTTGCTCTGATGACTGTGCAACATCCGATGACAGCGAAGACAAGACCAATGACAAGAAGAGCCAAACTTGCAGCTTCTAATCCAATAACTGCTGGAATGCAAGTATAATCATTGTTCCAGGTAAATCCAGGTTCACAATTAGTGCAGAAGTCAAAATCAACTAGACATGATGCACAACCTTATTTACAATTTTGTTCACAGTTGTTTGTGTTTTTATTGTAAACGGAAGTACCGGCTGGGCAATAAGGAACATTGCCTGATCCACTAGGATTTCCAAATCCAACAATTCTTTAGTGATATGTGACTGCGGTTTGGCAAGTTTTTATTGAAATTGGGCATGAAGTGCATTTTGCTGCATTGATACCAGCATTATAAACTTGTCCATCAGGGCATGTAGGTGTACCCTGGTTGACACTGATTTGAACTAAAATTAGAGCAATAAATGCAAAGGCAATATTCTTGTTCATTTTTTATTATACAAAAAAAAAAAAGATCGTTGAAATACACAAATGTATAACTTACTTTTATTAAATAATGACTAATAAAATCTAACAAATATTAAGTTATCCAAAAAGAGTCTCTAGGCTTCAAAATTTTATATTAAATGAACAAGACTATTCTTTTCTTTCTATTTTTTCACTATTGTCTTCACATAATCTTACTGGCTATTGTCTATCTGTTTTTTTTTGATTCAATCTCCACCCATCTGTGCATATGTTTCATTCTCCTCTATTATTAAATTTTTGGTTTTATCTTTTTTGGCATATAAGCTCCCAACCGAATTTTCGTTTCCCATGCTCGTAGGCCTAATGAATTTTTTCCCATAAATACTAGATATATTTTGATTATTTTAAAAATGTGTAGAATTGATCTAAAAATAAAGATTGCGACATTAATTTTACCACAAGCACATTAAAATTATTTTATTTCTAGAAATTTGAACTCAGGAAAAATAGAAGTTACTTCATAGGAAAATTTATCAGTAAGATGAAGTCAGATGAAGTGGATCTAAATAAAAACTTTATCAATATTATTGATATTAGTCAGATTGACAAATATGTAAATATTAATAATAAAAAATAGCATATGCATATGTAAAGAACTAAAATATAAAACCTGTAATTCGAAGTTGCAAAAGTAGATTTGAATCTCTTAATATCGAATTAATAATCATCTGGGATCAGCTCAAATCGACAGCAAAAACGGAATAATCAATAAGCCACATGCAAGAGATTAAAATATTGCTACCAAAGAAGATTTTTGCATTTGGATATCAAAAATTAGATCTATAATCGTAACTGTCATAAATTTAATGATACCAACCATTTCTATGAAAGTAATGGCACTCGACTCTAGAATAACAATTAATCCGCTATATCTAATCTACTATTCAAGGACTCTACTCCTACAAAACCGCATAATCACCAAACAAATACCTAGGACCCAAAGAATCAATTCTCCAAGCAAAGAAACAATACTTCAAGTTCAAGTAGGACTAAAATAATAAATTTATCGTTAATAGACCCCAGTTAAATGCCAAATTAGTGTCCTAAAAATCTGTCCACCTCCCGCAGAAATATCACTAGTAGGTCTAATTGGGCAAGGTCTAAGAGCTCAATCTAAAGCAACAAAACTGTCAGAGAAGGGTTGAAGTTTTCAGGAGAAAAAGACACACAGAGCACAAAAAATAATAAGGTAAAACACATAAACCCCTACACCAAATAATAGTACCTATACTTCAGGAGAAAAGAGAAAGAAGAAATGAAAAAGAAGTTGGAGGAAATAAAGAAAAAATAAGTATAAATTAATATGTACATATTGAATAACCTAGACTTAAGCCCTGTCAAATTTATCAAAAATAACTGAATGCCCGAGAACATTATAAAATATAATTTCTTGATATTCCAGTCAGACCCCAAACGACTAAGAGCAGTAGGAAATTTAATCTTAGCAATGCTGTAAAGAATAAAAGTTTGAATAAAACTTTATTTTTAAATTTTAAATAATAAGAAACTGGTATTAAGCCCTGGGAATCCTATACAAACGAATAGTTTAACATTTGAAGGAAGTAAAATTTATGGTTGCATAAATTAGATTGAAAAGTGAGAAAATGATTGGATAGTGTTCCCAATTAAAAAATTTAACTTATTTATAGAGTGTATATCATTATCAAAAATATATGATTTTCGGCAGCATTTTTTACTTAAACTCAAATACTTCGAAGATTCATCTCGTTGAATGCTTCATTCTTTTACTATTAAATTTTACTCTAATAATAATTTCTGCTTCTGATATTGTTCCAATTCACTGTCTTTTGGCTTTGACTGTGTTTTAATATCTATGAGCTATTGCTTTCGTTTGTGTAAATGCTCAACTTTAAATTTGATCTGTTCATGAACTTTAATGATGAGACTCCGTAGTTGGAATGCTTTCCATATTTCTCGACGATCTTCTGGCAATAAGGATCTGATTCAATGCTCAACACTTTTTAGAATAATTAGTTAGAAATATTTTTTATAAGTTTCTTTTTTAATTACATTTATTTATGTTTTGTTTAACAGTCAAGCTAACTCCATATAGTTTTAGTTAAAAACTCACTAGAATATGGTTAATTCCCAAAGAAAAAAGAACTCAGATTTGCAATTGCAATCGCAACATCTATTACTAAAGTGTGTTCTTGTTTTTCAGTTTCTTACCCTTCAACTACTTCTGTTAAAGACTCAACTGTATTTGTGCCTATATAACTTTATTTTTTCGAAGAGCTAAGGCAACTCAAGTGACTAAACAGTGATAACTCAAGTAAATATTGACTGAAATAAAATTATTTTTAAGTGGGGATTTTTAATGTCCATATTCCAAGTAGAATATCAAAAAGAGTAGATGAAAATAAATTGTAGTTCATTGTTTCCATAATGTATGCCTCATACCTCTTGAGACTTTCAGGAGATAACCCAATATTATAGTAGCCAATGGCAGATAAATTTTCAATTGAAAGATGTTTTAGCCAATGGCTAACTCCATAGTTTCTAATTTTCTCTAATTTTTGACAGGAGTACAAAGATGCAATGCCTAAAATATTAACACTAAGGTCATTTTTAGATTGAAGTTAATTTAACTGATAATTAGTATTTAAAACCTTATCTAAAACGGAAGTAGCCAGAAACAAAGTTTAGATCGGTAGCTTCATAATTTTATGGCACTACATCATCAATAACACAGCTTTATTTCTTTCTTAGCTTATAGCATGAGGTACTCTCACGTAGGTAGCTTTCTTGTAAGTTTCCCAAATGTTATAGAGCGCATCTTATGGGTCGTGAGGAAATCGAAATCCTTGAGCAGTTTAGTTATTTTTTTCTTGGGTTATTCTCACCTAGGAGTGCGAGTGATTATGGATTTGCTGGTGATGGGCCATCATATCAGTAATTTTCTTAATTGTATTAATAAATATATGCAGTTCATAATTTTATGAAGAACTTTATTTCACTTATTTTATTGGTATTTTTAAAATTCGTAGTTATTATAAATTAAAAAAAAGGTAGTAAGTTCCAACAAAGACAGTAACTATACTTGATTCAAAATGTTAAACATAGCTGCACAAACCCATCCAACGTTTAAAAAAATAGATAATTACGTTTTTAACTTTGACGATATGCTTGGCCAAGGAAATTTTTCAAAAGTTTATCGAGGTATAAATTAGATAACAAGTACGCCCATATTAAAATAGAATAAACTGTTGCTATTAAAGTCATTGAACTTAATTCTCTGAAGTCCAAAAAATTATAATAACTACTCTTCTCGTAAATTGATGTACTTAAAAAACTTAACCATCCTAATATTCTCAAATGCTATGAAGTCTTTACAAGTAATCGAAACTGCTACATTATCACTGAAATTTGTAATGGAGGTGATTTATAAACTTTGCTAAAAAAATATCATTCGTTTTCAGAGGAACAAGCTTAGCCCTATATCTTAGATGTTTTTAAAGGTTTAAAATATTTGGCTTAAAATAATGTGATTCATCGAGATATCAAAGTAGCCAACATTTTTCTTCACAACGGGACTGCGAAAATTGCTGATTTTGGTTTCGCGAAGTTCACTGTATAAAATTTTCAGGATATCAATATAGGATCTCCTATTTATATGTCTCCTGAAGGATTTATAGATAATATCTATGGACCTAAGACTGATATATGGGCTTACGGAATCTTCATATACGAACTTTTACATGGAAAAACTCCGTTTTCGCTGTGCAATAATTAAAATGATCTTCGAAGATAAATACGAACTCCAATATCATATTCAAGTTTAAGAAATGACTTATCTTTTGAAATAAAAGATGTAATTATCAATTGCTTGGAGATTAACTAAGAAAAAAGAGTAACTATTTTTGGACTTTAAGAAATGCAATACTTTAAAAGATTATTGAAACTTGATGTCATGCCGTTAGGAGGAAAGAAACATCATTTTTTGAATGTTGTTAATTCGAACAACAGAAACAAAGCATTTACTCCCAACCATAGTAATCTGAATGGAGGCTAATCGTTGGGAAGCTCATTATAAAAAACAAAAATGAACGCGAAGAATTTTTATAATGCATTTCAAAATCAGAAAAGTAAAAATTTTGCAACAGACCCTCGGCAATTTAATTCTCCCAAATAAATTAATTTTTTAAATCCGAATGTGAATAATTTTATGGATAATAACCCTAAAAATAATCCAAATTATAGACATCATTCAACAGAGAAAAGTAAAAATAACTTTATAAACTCTTTAGGAAAGAATTATGCTCCTAACTCACCTTACCAAAGCGCAAACTCGATTAAAGTCAATAACCGAGTCGAATACCCAAGAAAACCTCGTGTTGATAGTCAATATGTGATTACTAAGCCACCTGTCGCTTTTACAGCTTTGCCAGGAATTATCAATTTTAAATAAGCTGTCAATGCACTCCATTACTGCAGGCTGGTTTACAAATGTATTATGGCCAACCGTTAATTGGAACAAAATGAGTACAAGTTTACGTCCAACCTCTCTGCTCTAATGTTTAAAATTTTAGGTTAAATTTCTTCAAAAATTGAAAATAAATAAATTGCTTATGATCAAGAGACCAATCGGAAGGAAGCCAAACTCCGTTAAGTGAGCAATGAATATTTCCGTAAATATTCGACCGATATTGAAAGACCCTTCAACAGAGAAGTATCATTCGAAATCATCCTATCAGAAGTAAAACAAAAAATTCAATAATACGAATCAACATATCTCCAAAAAGCAGGGTCAATCATCTACCTGCATTTGCTGCACTTCTTGCTGGTAATTTATGAGAGCACACTTATTTTGAGGAAGTGTTCATTATAATGTAAGTACTTAGACTGGAGTCAGTATAAATTCGTGGAGGATTTCTTAAGTTGGAATAAGAATAGCACGAACTATCAAAGTTTTCTTGATATCAAGAACCGAGTTTTTAAAAATTGATTTTTTTTGATAATAATTTACAATAAATTCTTTCAATTTATTATCATTTATAATCTGATGGTTTATTTGGTAGTAATCTGTTTGCTTCTACCAAATAATTTAGTATTATTAAGTAATGAATACAATATATATTTATTAACCTCCATCACTGAAGTGTTAGACCAAATATATGCATAGCTAAAGAGTTCAAAGCCCTTTGATCGGGTCGAGTAAATAATTACCATCAATATCAACTCTCATTACTAAAGTAAATAATGAATAAATTAAGTGTATGAAAATTATCTCCATTTTAAAAAAACACAGTGGATAACAATAGTCACCATAAGTACCTCTGACGAAGAATTATTCTGCTGACATGTTTGAAACTTTATCAAATTTAATAGATGCTATTTTTGAGACAATTAAAAAATCTATCCTCAACTCAGGTGAAACCCTTCAGATCTAAACTATGCTTCAAAAACAAGAGAACTTAAACCGCATGCTCATAAAAAAATAATTGTAATTCAGATAAGAACAAAAAGTAATTATAGATTAATTGTATGACCACAAAAATAAAAACTAAAAATTAACATAACAGATCGCAAAGCTCAATTAAGAAATCAAGGATAAAGATTTGACTATTTTGCATATCAAAAACGAGTTAAAAGCATGTCAAAAATAAAGAAAGATTTTAGATGATAGTAGGATATAGTATGCACTTGATAAAAAATTAAAGAGTTTTGTCTCGAAATAATTCGATGGGAAAATCAAAAATTTGAGCCACAAACGTCGAAAGTCTGAGGATTGTAGTAAAAAATATGAAAGAGCTGAAACAAAAAAGAAAGAAAAAGATAAAAACTAAATAATAAAGAAAAACTTTTTGAGTAGTCAAAGCAAAACGAATAGCCATCGATGATTTTTCTCAATTTTCATTAAATTAACTTATATAATAATTGAAATTATCATAAGATTTTGACTTTAAAGTCTCTCAAGCCACGAAACTTTTATTAAAATTTTTTGTCCTCAGTTTTAATCCTAGGGGAGAGCTGATTTATCTTATTTGGTAATCTTAGTGTAAGTTTCTTCATTAAAATATAAATTACCAAAGGAGAATTTTATTTTTGTATATTTGACAATTGCATTTGGACAGAAGGCAAAAAACTTGTAGTTTTTTTAGTGCTTTTTTATTTCAATTATTTGGGTACCTTTGATAATGTGCTCTCAGATAATTGCAACCTCTATTGTGTCTATTTACTAACGATTGTCAATCCTTATAATTCGTACAATCCTGATTTGAGTAAATCAGTTATTTTAGGAGCTGATTATAAATGGTAATATAAGTGTGGATCCTTGAGATAATTATAGGTAGTCTTTTTTTTATTGATCCTAGACATCCGACAGAAGAAAATTATAATTAGTATTTATAATATCCGTTTTTTCATTAATGAATTTATTTTAATTCTATTAAATTGATCATTCTTTTGTGATGAACCATTCATCAACTACTTTGCTATTCACTGCTGAAATATACTGATATTTTAATGTCTTTCCCTTTATTTGAATTCGCCCATATCCATAATGAAGCATCCTTCTCAGTGACCATTCGGGTTTAGGATTAATCCACTTCTCTCTGATTAAGGCACCTGCTGATCCTTGCACTACATAGACTGGAGCTTTTGGATTATAGAAATGGTCTTCTTTATGACCTTCAGTTAAAGCTTTCCCTTTATAAGTAGGCCAAGTTCTTTCATAACAGTGAAGATGGCCAGTTTGAACAATATCTACTTTATATTTATAGACTAATTCTTCAAGCTGGGCTGCTAAATTTGTCACATTTGCGAATTCACAACTATCTGAGCAATAGAAAGCACGATGGACTCCGAGAATAATCCATTTAGTATTAGGATTTTCGGAAGCTTGTCTTAGATCTTGTTCTAAGAAGGCATATTGCTCGCTGCCATAATTGTAAGGATGTTATGAAGAAAAATGGGTAACATGGACTTGACCAAAATCAAAAGAAAACCATAGGTTTGATTGTTTTGAATAAATTTTTGGGAGATCATACCTCATCGTGTAAGCCAAATAGTCATAGTACTTTTCATGATTTCCAACACCTGGCATAAAAGGAGCATAAGCAGCAAAAGATTAACTAAGTTATCCAAACAAGTCCCATATAGGTTAAGTTTCTCCTTTATCTGCTCCATTCATTCCTGCATAAGCAATATCTCCTGTTAAAAAAACGAAGTCAGCAGGTTTTGCCAGATTGTCTCGAACAATTTGTTTCATTACCAAATGTCCCATTGGTGCAAATGTCCCCATATCTCCAAAAACCGCAAAGTTTATCTAAGCTAGCTGCTGTCCTCTTTTGGGTGGTCCATTAAAGTGTTTGATAGCAGAATATGTTAGAGATTGTTCATCACCTACTTTATAATAATATCTCTTTCCTGGTTCTAGATTTTGCAAAACAGCTTTATAGATGCCTCCTTTGAATCCAATGTGGCCAGCATCATATGTAGACATAATTGCATTAACTTTATTGTGAAGCTGGGAAGGGAAGTGACCATAATGGACAACAGGTTTGTTGTAAGTGTCAGGAGTAGTGACCCACATTACAAGCATTTCTCCTTAATTTGCAGTCAATCCTAAATGAATTTGTCGATGGCCATGTTTAATAATATCAACATTAATTCTAGCAATTTAGACAAGTTATTTAATAGTAACACGCCCATCAGTATTTGAGTCGAACATATCAAAAGTTTATCTAATATCGTCTTATGTTAAATTATGCTCGGGTTACATGAACTGATAATAGGAAACAAATTCTTGTAGTGTTGCATATCCATCTCGATTTTTGTCATACGTGGTGTTGAAAAAACTCTGTAAATTTCTTAGTGATACAGTGGCACATGAGATACTGCAAATCAATAGAGCAGCTAAAATGAATTTTTGCATTGGACTTGGTACAATTAAATAAAGTTATGTATATGATAAAGTTATGGATGATTTATTTATTCAATCACATCATAAATGAGCAAAACTATTGAGAATTCATACAAAAGTAAATATGAAAAAGAAATTAAAATTTCATCTATAAACTGGTTTGCCTCCACTCAAATGTCATCAGATTTTTTAATCATCATATTTTTTATTAAAA
>ERZ724506.454-NODE-454-length-14297-cov-4.594088_pt1 | contig 14297 bp, 5 predicted proteins | sample MGYA00376039_ERZ724506 | MGnify/ENA primary metagenome ERZ724506 (study PRJEB28724, sample SAMN07190887) | wastewater metagenome | isolation source: effluent of sewage treatment plant in Hong Hong | place: USA: Christiansburg, Virginia | collected 2016-03-01 ... | reverse complement strand
TGATAATTTCAAACTTTTAAATTCGTTTTCTCTCTGTAAATTGGCTAGCTTAGAAAGTAACGAATCATTATTAGCATTCATTGTATTATATTTATTTTGTTCCCTTTGACAATCTTCTTTTATATGATCAACTTAATTGTTTAATTATTTTTTAGCTTGGATTGTTCGAATTGTTTCATTTTTTAAAGTGGGTGTTTCACTATCTATATGATATCTTTCATTTTGGATAAAGCTCAGGGTTGATAAATTTTTTTTATGAATTTTAAATGTCTCGATATTTAACTCACACACTTATTTCTATAAATTTTCTAAATCAATCAAAGTTTTATTTGTATTTTGTTTATTTAGTTTCCGATCTGATTGTTGAGATTTGATCTCAGCCATACGTAATGATTTCTAAACATTTATATTATTCAGATTAATTCCCTCAAACTATCTCTATAACATCAAAATATTATTCTAAATTTATCCAGCCCTCTCACTGAGCAACCTTATTTCCTTAGCCAAAACTGTATTACTACCTTGATAAGTATAGATAAGATGCTGGAGATCAGAAAGCTATTCTTTACAATTAACACTAATAGATCGAATAACTTGCTGAACATCAATACTTCTTTGATGATAATGTTTTCTTAGAGATTAATTTTACTGGATCAGCATATCAGAAAGCGCGGAAAGTTGACCCATCTCTTCCGATAGCTTTTATTTCTATGCTACAAAGAACTAGTTTTATTATTTTATGCGGTTTATGACTGATACGAGGGTATTTATTGAGATATCGAATACTTTTGTTTGGGATATCTATGATGATGTACTCTTGGAATCAGGGCTTCGATCTACGATAAAAAATTATTCTACATCGAGAGTCATCATAGTATTATTAATAGGTTCGACCAAATTTTCTATCTTCTGCTGTTTCCTGAACTGTTCGCTTATCGGCTGATGTATTCATTTTATTAATTTGATTAAATATAATTTTATAATTAGCTTTGATTTGTATTTTTATTAACTTTTTAGGAATATTTTCAGCTCGATATGATAAATTAAAGTAGTCAAATTGAAATAGAGCATGTTGTTTGTGGAGGAGGATTGGTAGGAGCATTATGGGCATTGTACTTGAGAAGAAAAGCTACCTCTGTTGCAATATTTTAAAGTTACTATGATCTAAGACAAGAGTTGATCCCTGGAGGAAGATCAATCAACCTCGTTTTAAGCAAAAAAGCATTAGATCCTTTATAATAATTAGGAATTAAGTAGTAAATCATAAAAAATACAATTCCTATTAAGGGACAGATTGTTCATTGTTCAGATGGTTAAATTTACAATATGCCCTATGGTATTGATGAAAATGATGTCAGCTATTGCATATCCAGAAATAAACTGAACTAAGTTCTTTACAATGTCGTTTAATCTAATAACATTCCCATCTATTTTTAGCATACACTAATTGATGGCAATATTGATAGTAATTAATACACTTTCCGAGTAAATTAAGATGATTAAGTATCAGAAGTGAAAGTTAAAGCAAAGTATATGTATGGTACAGATGGAGCGGGATCTAAATTACGATAATTAATATTGAAAAAAAAGAGTAAATAATCAAATATTGAGTGGTATCCTGCTGATTATAAGTAAATATTTTTACCTGCTTCTCCTTTAACTGGTACCTATCATCTTGATCCAAATTGGGTGCATATTTGGCCCAGGGGTGGTCATATGATGATGGGTCATGCTAATAGTAATGGAACTTTTTCTCTAACACTCATTCTTCCATCAAAAGGCCCTCATTCTTTTGACGAGTTAACATAATAAAAAATATAGACATATTTTATGACTTACTATCCTGATTTATATGAGCTTATTCCCAGTTTATCACTGCAATTTGCATAAAATCCCGTCGGCTACTTAGGCACCATCAAAGTTTCCTCATGGAATTACAAAGATAAAGTCGTTTTATTGGGAGATGCAGCCCATACAATTTGTCCCTTCTTATGGCAAGCAGTCAATGTTGGAATGGATGACTGCATGCAATTAAGTAAAATGATCGACAAATACGGATTTTAATAAAGAGCATTTGAATAGTATTTCAAATTCCAAAAGCCTAAATCTGATGCCTTAGCTGAGATAACGTTAGGTAATTTCGATAACATCTCCTCCCTACCAGACTAGAAATAATTTTACAAAGTAAAAATCTTGTAAAAATAAATATAAAGACACTGGCCTACAAAGTATTGGTCAAAATATAGACTTATCTTCTTTGGAGATAAACCTTATAACTAAATTCTAAAATTAATAAAAATATACTCTAATTTCATAATAATGGCACGTGAGAAATGGCAGAATTTCAAAGCACTTCCTTTCAAATAGATCGAAGAACAACTGAACAAACTGTAGTTGTAAATTTTTAATAATATTTGAATTTTTTAATCTAATTCCATATTAGAAATACAAATAGTTTTATTTTTAATATTATTCTATTTAAAATAAATTCTTCCAATATATTCCTTTCTATGCGTGAATAAAACCTCTCCATAACGCCATTGGCCCAGAGAGTTCATAACCCTCACCCCGATCCATAAAAAAGGAGCGAACACAAAAAATAATCAAATTACGATAGTGACATGTCAAAACTAGATTCAATTAATAGTAATAAGTATCATTTCATCAATAGTAAAAGTACGCAGAATGATAAAATCATGAGGAGTCGGGCAGAGAAGCTATTCGAGAAATCCAATAAATAGAATAGAAATTATTTGTCTATGGCACTTGTCAATAGCAAGAATATTTATATCAATTTCAATAGTCCTAAAACGCAACCAGAAATTTCCAGAATGTCCTTCCCATATTTCTTGTAAGAAGAGGTGCAATCCCCTCCAAAAAAAGCAGAACCAATCACAAAAATATCAAATCGAGTATTCACAAAAAACAAAGAATAAAAATAACCAAGCAATTACAACTTTAAGAAAGTATCAAATTAATAGCCACCTGTTAACTAATTCTTATGCTATAATCTAAGTAAAGAGATTAATAATGGGTTATTTTAAGTGAAAGTATTAGCAGAGGAGATTAAGAAAATTAAGAAATAAAAATAAGAACTTTTGGAAGATAAGAATAAATATAAACCTAATAATAAGATAAAGATCTCAGGGGGTAATAGAAGTATCGGGTTATGGAGACAAGATAAAACTAAAATATAGAATACAAAGGTTAGATGATATATCGTTACATTATTTTTTACAAATTATTAAGAATACAAATTAATCATTAAACACTCAATTTTATTACTTCGATACTACTGATAGACATAGTTAGCTTGTAGATGATTATCTGGCTTAATTCTATTCCTAAGTATTTTATTGATAGTTAATGTAATATTAGATTAGTCTATTACCTTTTCTTTATATTTATATTTATCTTTGGATTTTACTCTTTTCGATTGATTCGTTCTCGTCATTGCCCTCGATTATGATTGACTATGGTACTAATTTCTCATGGATTAGCTACTTGTAGGTATAGATATGCCCAAAGTTAGGTTTGTACTCTTAAAGATTTTGCTTCAACCGCTGAATTTATTCTATATACGCCTATTTTTTTTATTTGAACTATTTCAGTTATTTCATATGGATATTCTAGATTGTTTTGAGAACTTTCTCAGATTTTGAGCTCATTTCCCGGTAGTATTATATCTCGCGGTTTAGTTTCGATACTCTACGTTTGAATGCTGATCTATGTTTTGGTTTGTCTGACGGGCGTTACTACAAGATCATATTTTTGCTGTTGAGTTCTTTCTATTTTAGTTATTCATTCAATTTTATGTATTTTTATGAACGAAATGCAAATTTCTAGTATCGGATCAATCTTGGTTGAGTCAGGATATCTGATTAAGATAATTAACAAGATTTATCTGATTTTCTCCCCCAACTTTTATTACTTAAATTCCTAATTTTCTCATTGATTTCATTTTTAGATGTCGGCTGAGGAGTTAGTAGTTGATATTCGATTTATTTATTATTTGGTTGGATTTACTTCTCGCTTTTTCTTTCTTTAATAATCTATTATTTAAAGAGTTTGCAGGGTTCGGGTTCCTACTTCTTAATTTTTTTTGTTGGAGACACTTTATTCCTTTTCTTTTATTTCAGATCATATTCATTCTTATTTTTTGAAGTAGCTGCTGTCTCCTTTTTTGACATTGTAATTTCTTTATCTTTCATATTAATTCCCCTGGAGATAAATTTATTCTTCTCAATATTCTCACACTTATGACTTTGCTCAAGCTTATACTCTTATTTAGACAACTTATTTAGTATAGGAAAAGGACCTTGAAGTTTTTGTCTATCATTCTTTTATTTTTTGTGACCTACCTTTGAAAATTTAATGAAGTTATCACTGCTCTTGGATTTGTTTAGACATGGAGATTTATTGTTGCGCTGAGGAAGAGGTTTTTATAGGCCATTGCTTTTATGATTGAGTACTTTAATATGCGCTGAAGTCTTTTTCATATATAATTTGTAAAATAATAATTTTATGAAAAATGAAAAAAAACAAATCAAAAATTTGAGGAAACAATAAAAATACCATTTGTTTTAATATCTCTATTCAACTTATCTAGAATCGTGTAAATTTTTATATTTTTAAATATCTGGCTGTCCTTAGATAAAAATATTTTGAAAATCACAGTAAAAATATCATTGATTTAAGGCAAGAAAACTATTTATTAGATTTTCTTCCTAAAAAATATAGATTATTATAGATTGATATAATAAATGGTATATTTTTTATTTATTTTTGTACAAACTATTTCCATAATAAAAATAATGAGGGGAAGAGAAAAGCATCAGAATTAACAATCCCATAGGTTATCATTGATCCCTGAACAAGCTGCTAGATTTTAAAGCACTTAATAAATAAGACTTCAGGAAGATTCTCAAATTAGACTTTATTCTAAAATAAAGGGTTTTATTCAAAGAAGTAATCGTAAATCAGATAAAAAAAATTCAGTTGAAAAACTACAGAAATATCGTAATAATAAAAGTCATAGAATTTTAGTTCAAAGTTAACAATAAAAATAATTAATGAGTCTTGGGTCAGGTTTGCTTCCTATATTGATTGCAAGCCCTATCAATGACTCGAGCCCTAAAAAGAAAAAGTATAAATCAGCCCTCGACAATATACTGATTAACCAGTAAAAATTTATGAAAACCTATTTTGCAGAAATTAAACATCATAAGAATAATGTGGAGGATTAATAGATTAGTTATATCTTTCCTGAAGTTAGTGTTGGAGATTGGAAAATAAATGGTTATATAAAAGGAAAGAGTATTTTAGTCAAAGGAATTAACAAAAAGAATCGGACACTCTTTAAAAAATACTAATATTCAGAAGTTTACAAAAAAATACGAAAGAGCTATTAAAATTGGGTGAGAGATATATTTATTTTTTAAACTTAAGTCCGTTTTTGATTTTTTTACTTCTTTATACTCAGCTTATATAATGAGTTTTATCCAATAAATATAGCATTGTTCAAAAGAATCAATACTTTTTTTTGTTTGAATAAATATCATTTTGATGAATTTGGTTGTTTTCCCAATCTGAAAAATGAGGCTAACTTATTAGAACTTCTATTGAGAAGTGTTTGATCGTTCGCCTTTGTTAAGCCTGGCTGTCTTTCTGTTTTGTCTGGAGTATATATTTCCACTTATATAGGTTCTGTTTTCATATGTTATCTGACATGAGTTTTTATGACTTATTTTTCAACTTTTTTATTTACATTTGATTGTGGTGGCATTATTACGGACTTGGAACTGATCATCTTGGAATTTTAATCAATTTTCTTCGAATTATTTTGAATAGCCTATCCATTATTTTTATGTTTGCTCCTTTAATTTGAATTTCGAGTCTAGTTTTCATTTATCATTTGGATCAGATGCTTGATAGTTTTCATAATTTGTTATATCCTCCTTGTGAATTACTAATAATAAATAGATATGTACCTTCTCAAGCTGATTGATACGATCATCAATTGATGACTCGATTTTAGAGATGCTGGCGTTTATTCTCTCATTAATAATTTCCTACTCCTGAGGGCTAATTTTGTTATTTTCATTAAAGAAGCTGTTCATTAAGCTAAAAGAATTCAATCTATCTTCAGCTAAATTTTTACGACTTGCTCCTAATTAAATAGAAGACTCCTACTATTCGCACATAAACATAGAAGTTTCACCATTTCCCTTATTATTTTGCCCCTTGTTCCACTATTTAGGTTGGTTCCGATCACAATTCTCAGGCGTGATACTCTCCTGAGTATTCATTGTCTTTGCTGAAATAGTTACAAATGATGTGGCCTGACCCATTTTATTGAGATTTTGTTTGATATTCTAAATATCCTCCATCACATTCATCAAATTAATTTTATTTTCATACGCGAAATTCGTCTCCTTATAAACTGCTTATTTGAAATTTAATAAGATGAGCTAACTTATCTAATTAGCTAAAATATCCGATTAAACCATCTTCACAGGTTTACCCTTCTCAGGCGATTAATTCCCACCCCTTCTTTTACATTAATTATCCTTAATTTCCGAGATCCTATAAAGTTAATTTTTATTCTAAATGTAATAATGCTAATACTTGCTGGAGATCATTATAGTTCTGAATTTGTAATTCTTGGAACTTCTTAATAAAATAAGTAGAGTTAAACAGCGTATCTATGGAAAGCTAACTGAAAATTTAAGTATTGGCGTACTGCATTATATTTATTTATTTTCAAAATATAAACTAAGTTTATTTGGTTTATTTTATACATAATTAAATCAAGATTACATCATATATTTTTAGATTGATTCTAAAACTATGTGTTACTATATGGGATATATATTTCTTATTACTAATAATTTTCTCGAATAAAGTTACATTATTTTCAATATAAGTAGTTATTTGAATGTATAAAAAATCAACCACGGAATTTTTGTTGATTTTGTATCTGTTTCAATAAGTATGGGTTATCGATGTGATATTCTATTGGGTTTGTGATAGGGTTATGTCTTGATATATTGTTATAATTGAAGACTGATTTTCTTCCTTTTTTTATTCTCTATTATTCGATCTGGTTCAGGATCTCATCTCGGTGCTTTTATTTCTAGTTTATTGTGTTCTACATTTGTTTTAATTCGTAGTATTTCTGGACTTATGTACGGTTTTTTATTGCCATTTGCTAATTTCGTAGATTTTTTTATTCGTTCTATTTTTCACGATATTTGTGACCCAATTGCTTCAATAGTGTGGCTCGCATGTTCTAGAGCTCTGTTTTTTGGTTAGCTTGATGTATATCGTTACTTTTGTAGAATCCTTGGCCTCCGTCATAGTTTTTCAGTGTATGATCTAGGGCTTTGGTTTATTTAAGTAAGTCATAGTTTATATAGCCCACATCTCTATAGTTTAGGTTCGGAATATTTATGGCAGAAACTGAGTTTTTAAAAGGTTAATGCTTTGAAAGCGAATAAATTTTCTGATGCTATCCAGCAACAAGAATATCATAAACCCTCTTAGTCTGCTCCAAAGTTTTCTTTTGATCATACAATTGAACAGATTTCTGAAGCTAATCATAGTACAGAGATTTATAAGCATTATGATAATTCTGACTAGGAGTACGACTAATTTAAATTTGATCAATCATATTCTGATCAATTTGATTTCTTAGCACTTCTCTATGATGAGGAGTTGTTTCATATTTAAGTTTCTATAATTTTACGTCTAGCATTTCTTCTATAATTAATAATTTAACCAAATTTACTAGTTTTAATTATCAGATTATTTTAGTTAACGTTTTTATTCAACTTTTATGTACGAAAATATGGTAAAAATTGTTTAATTTTTTATATTATATTCGTCAAATTAATTCTGTGTGTTAGTTACATAATTATTATATGAGATTCTTGTAATATAAATTACAATAAATTATGCATAATTTAAAATATTTCAAACATGGATTCAATCAAAGCACCGCAGATAATGGAACATTTAAGTCGAACTCTCAATTATACGCCATATGAAGTTAAGTGGATACCATAATCGAGTAAATTTGTTGTATGTGGTGAAAGACCTAAGGCCACAGGTTTAATCTAAATCACGCAACTTACAAAAGGATAATTAAAAGTTATTTCGACTATTGAGCATCCTAGGGGAATAAAAGCTGGCACCTTTGCTGCAAGTCCAACTGCTCATACATGCTTTGCATTTGGAGATTTGTAAGGAAAATTAAATATTTTGGATTTGGAAAAATAGAAAGTATTTTGGCAAGTTCAAGCTCATCATAAGGTAGTAAACACAGTAGATGGAGCTGGATCTGATGGTCATGGGTATGGACCTTGCTAAATCGTAACAGGAGGAAGAGACGGAACAGTTGCATTATGGGATCCTAGACAAAAAACTCCCACTATTACTTTATAACCAGTCTAGGCTGAAGTAAAACCTGATTGCTGGTCAGTTGCTTTTGGAAATGCTCACACAGCAGAAGACAGAGTAATTGCTTCAGGTTATGACAATGGAGATGTAAAATTCTTTGATTTAAAAACAAACATGCTTCTTTGGTAGACAAATTTAAAAAATGGAGTATGTGGAGTCGAATTTGATCGAAAGGATATATTAATGAATAAATTAGGAGCAGCAACATTAGAGAGCAAATTTACTATTTTTGATTTGAGAACTTTTAGCAATACGACTGGTTTCGCTTCCTCCACTTAAACTGCACAAAAATCCACAATTTGGGGTATCAAGCACACCCCACAGAATAGAGATCTATTTGTAACCTTAGGCGGGAATGGAGCTTTAAATTTATATAGATATGTATATCCAACCCAGAGATCTTTGAAAGATCCAGATGGAAATGAGAGAGGAGTGATGGGAAAAATATAAATGCTCAATCAGAGAGATGTATGTCAACAATGTATAAGCAGCTTTGATTGGAATAGAGATAAATTGGGACTGAGTGTTCTATGTGGCTTAGATCAGACTGTAAGAGTCATGATCGTTACTAAGCTCAATTTGTATTGATATATAAATCTACAAATTATATTAACGAATAAAATAAGAAATAAAATTGTTGAATCACGTTTTTAGATATATTTCATGGATCTTGATGATTTTTTGAGTATTATACATTCTCAAAAAATGACTTATTAAATTCTTAGGATAAAAATATTTCATAATATATTTATTTATTTCATGTTGATTAGGACAGTATTTGTCATTGCATTGGTACTCACTCTTTGCAATGCCCAGAGTTTTTAAGAGTACAAGGATAGGTTCCAGAAAACATATGAGTCCGTCGAGAAAGAAGTTATTGCACGTGCCAACTATGAAGCAAATAGAGCTTCAATTGAAAGAGAAAATGCTTTGAATCCTAATTTCAAAAGCTCTGTCAATCAATTCAGTGATCTGAGTCCAGAGTAGATCGTAAGTAATTTTACTTTTTATTGTAGAGGCTGCTGGAGTAAAGAAAATCAGAGTCCCATAAAATCAACCAAAAGTTCAACCTCAATCTCGAGTCGGAGCTTCAGGAACATTACCCCTACAAGTTGATTGGAGATCTGAAGGCAAGGTTTCAGCCATTAAAAATCAAGGAACATGTGGTTGTTGTTGGGCATTTACTGCGACTGGATTATATGAGAGCTTTTTAATGATTGGTGGAATGGCTGAGCCTGATCTTTCTTAATAGTTTGTATTAGAATGCACAACAGCAGGATCACCTGCAGGTTATGCAAGCAGTTGTGGTGGAGGCTATTTGGATTTTGCTATTCCATTTATTGTTTCGTCAGGAATTCCATTAGAATCAGCCTATCCTTATGCAGCTGGAAACTTCGGTTCCACTGCTGGTACTCCTACAACAGCTGGAATCTGTGCAGAAACTAATAAAATTAATGACACTACCCTAGCTGGAGCCTATCAAGGAAATTATGAAAATCTTACTGCCCTTCAAATTAAAGAGATGGTTTCATTTGCTCCTATCGCAGTAGCAATTTTTGCTAACGGAACCTTCTTCCAGTATAGTAGCGGAGTCTATACAGGATGCCCTGATTATGTCACTTCTGTAGCCAATGTTAACCACGCAGTCATCCTTGTTGGTTATGATTCAAATGGAAACTATATCATCAAAAATTCTTGGGGAACATCTTGGGGAGAAAATGGATTCGCTACCATTAGCAAGGATAATGATTGTGGTATTGCTTATCTACCTAGAGAAATTAGAGGAACTAACTCTCAATTGTTAAGTGCTTTCAACTTATTCGTTGGCTTCGTTATCATGTTGTCTCTCTTGTTTATTTGAGCTCTCTGATTCATTCATTGATCATTTTCTATAAAATAATAACAAATTAAGATAGATATATAATTAATCAGCAAGTTGTTTTTATTTGCAAGTTCTTCATTTGTTGTCTCTGCTTAATTGAAGATAATATCCCAATGTTTTTGCTGGAATTTTTATTTGTCCCTTTTTCGATATTTGGTCTCTTGCTTAAGGGTTTTGACCAGCAGTCTATTGCACACTTTGTTTTTTAAATTTTTAGAGTTAGTCTCTTGTTATTTCTTTCTCTTTCTTCACTTTTTTTCAATATTTTTGCAGGTATCTTGGTTGGCAACGTTTTATATTTCCTGTTCGTTCTTTCCTCACTGCTCTTATCTTTTTTTAAGATTTTTTTCTCACCCTATTAAATTAACTTCTTCATTAAATTAAGCTTCTTTTCATAACTATTTTATGTCTTCTTTCTTTTTACTTTATTCTGTAAACTTTTAAGATCTGTCCATGAGATAACTTTTGGAGGCACTGATTATACTCTTTATATCATTTTCATATTCTATTCAAAGATCCTTTCATTCTTCAATTATCTCTAGAACATAAGTTTTTTGTCTCTTTTAAACTTTTTAAAACTCCATGCATCAACTCTAGGTGGAACAGATTATACTCTCTGTATCATTTTCATGTTTTCATCAAATATCCTAAACTTTTCATTCGTTCTTTAAAGCTCATTTATTGATTTCTTACGCTTGTAGTAATTCCAATTCTAAACCTTAGGCACTATAGTTTATATTCTTTTAATTAACTCCATATTTTTTTCGAAGAGCTAAATATTTTACACAGAACCTTTACTACTTCTTTTAGGTTTATAAAAGTTCCATGTATCTACTTTCGGAGGAGTTTACTAAAGTTTTTCTATCATCTCCATATTTTATTAGAATATCTATTATTTACTTTTTCTTTTCAATATTTCCATTCGATATTTTATCTTCATCTTATTCAAGTCAAGTAGTGAAGTTATTGATTTCAATTAGTTATTTTTTGGTTTTTAGATATTTCTTGTATTTCTCCATAGAGCTTTTGTTTTCTACACTGAATAATAGTACTTTTACTTTTATCAAAATTTGTCAAAAATACTGATCGACCATAACTTCTCGATTCATCAGATCTAGCACTGGCCTATGGGTTTACTATTTTATTGTGATCATAGTTGCGAAAAGTAAGATTAGACATAGAGTTGTTAATTCGATCTAGATTGTTTTTAGAGCTAGTTGACATTTTTGTAATTATTATTTTTATTTGATATAAACCTGTAATTTAGAGAAATTTCTTTAATTAATTTATAAATTAGATTCTCTAATATTTGTAGTTATATGAGAATAGATATGATATAGATCAATAAAGAAAGAATAAATATTTTTAAAGAATATTAAAAGATCAGTTATTTATTTTGAAAAGCTGTTTAATTTCTTAAAAGCAATAGATAACCTTTAATTAACTATATGTTTTTTCATTTTTTACTGATAATATTGCTAATAACATTAATTCGACAAAGATCAACCAAAATAATATTTTTAATAAGCAACTTACAATACTAGTTCTTAACTAAATTTTATAAGCTAATCATTATATTAATAAGTATATCATAATAATCTTTTAATCTTTTTATTCATTTTCAAAATATTTATTTAGATTAGATCATACATTTCTCTTTTTCATTGGTACCTTATCTTCAATTTCAATTCTGGATTTTTCTCGCAAAGACCCTTAATTTAAGATTTTTTTTATCAATTCTTTATAGTCCTTGGCTGTTTATATTTCTAAAATTATTTTAAATTTATTTGTTGTGGAAATTTTTTTTGTTTACTTTTCAAAGAGTTTTTTCTTTTCTTAAAAATATCTGTATACATGTTTAGCTTCTTCGATGTCTAAAGTTATTTAGTTATTTATCAATTTAATTTATTTTTTCTGAAGATCATGCACAATTAAGATTCCTCTCAAGATTATTTTATTCACTCTTTCTTGATACTAATGATATAATTTTATTCCAAACTATAAGTAATTTTTCAGTAAAATTTGTTGGATCCCTTCTTCACATGTTTAATTTTAAATTTTTTTATCTGTTTCCTTATTCTAAATATATTTGTATTAGTGAATAACTAGATATTTTTTATCATATGGTATGTCCATATTTTTGGCAGGAAAATAAACAGTATCAGCTCTACCATCACCAGCATTAATTTCTACAGCTGTTAAAAATGATTTTTATTCGCTATTTTTATGACCCATAGAAACTCTTGCACCAAAAATTGCTGAGAATGCATATTAACTTCTAAAAACATAAAATTCTTTTAAATCTTCATATGCTTTTATCATTTTTTATTCAAATTATGAGTAATTTAGCACATTAACTAGGGAGAGATCAAAAAAATTATTTTAAGAAAGCCATTTGGAAAATTAATTTTTTATGAAAATTCCGATTTATTTGTTTGGCATATAACATTTTATTGATTAATCCTGAGGATTTATTTAATAAGCGGTTAAGTATCCCATATTCACTAGCATAAACGATACATACTCCTATAAGCTAAAAGCATGATCTTTAATTTTTCCCAAATTTTTATAAAGATCGATTATATTTGAATTCATAGAATATTTTAATACAATGTAATTGCTCTAACTTTCAAAATCCTAAAAATTTTCTAATTATTCATCCCATTTGATGCATTTGACTAGCTACAACAATTTTATTAACAAATTTTTTCCTTTTGCAAGTGACAGTATTTCTCTTAAAATTGAATTATTAGATGCCTAAATCCAATAAGGATTTCCATTTTTTATCATTTTTGTCGATATGCAATTTGTTATATATTGAGTCACAGACCAAGGATTATAAATTTTCATTTTCTTTATTCCCATGTATAAATTATAGCCATTGTACCATTAGTTTATTCTTTTAAACAATAATTTTTAGTAATGAGTTGGAAAAATTTATTAAATCAACTCATTTATTTCTGTTTCAGTAAATCCAAATCCACAATAACTGTTTTGATGAACTATTCCGTCCATTGCAACATTATTTAAACTAGATTAATTTTCCTTCTTTAGTATGTTAAATACTCCTGCTAATAGAATTAAAGATGTTGATGAACTGTGTTTAGATACATTCTAGTACATTATCGTAAATTATTCAGCTAGTTCAATGCATAACTACATATCTTTTTTCTAATTGATCATTTTTACAACATATGAGTCGAATTAGTCCACAATAATGATACATTTTTTTTTATGAAACTTAAAAATAGCTTCGCAAACTATTCTTAAACATTGTGATAAGTTAAATTATTTTATCTGTTTGGGTTCTATTGATGATTATTTTTTATTGTGAAAGATCATCATACTTTACATGAGTTAATAATATTTACTAAAAGGCGCGGTTCTTGGTAAATATTTGAAATTTTATTTTAGATGCTCGTATAAGACGTTAATAAAGTCCAGTTTCATGTTATAATAGTTTGTTTGCGAAGAAGTGTGATTCTTTCTCAAGACCAAATATATCAAAGGGTATTTAGCTTGATGTTTTAAACAAAATTATCGCTAGGCAATCCAAATATTTAAAGCTTGAAAACTTTCATTGTTGTTAATTGAACCCCCACGAAAATAATTTAAATACGGTTGAACTTCAAGTTATTTTCCTTCCTAATCTACTTCCATTTTGTAAAAATATTTTAACATTGAACAGAAAAATGATTTTCCCCATCTTTTCGGTCTCGTGATCACTAAAAAAGAATGACTTTATAAGGATTTAATAAAAAGGGATTTATCAATGAATGAACTCTACTAATTTATTATTTCTGCAAAATCACTTTAATTCTTCAGTTTAGCCCCTTTTCTCAGCTCTAATGCAGAAAAGTCTCCTGACAGAAAGCCTTCTTCTATACGAGAATTTTAAATGGTATATTTTTCAAAAGAGTTTTGGTTTTTGGGCTCCATATTTATTTATTATAAA
>ERZ724506.453-NODE-453-length-14328-cov-8.167029_pt1 | contig 14328 bp, 14 predicted proteins | sample MGYA00376039_ERZ724506 | MGnify/ENA primary metagenome ERZ724506 (study PRJEB28724, sample SAMN07190887) | wastewater metagenome | isolation source: effluent of sewage treatment plant in Hong Hong | place: USA: Christiansburg, Virginia | collected 2016-03-01 ... | reverse complement strand
CTTGAAGATTATACAAAGCATACAAATTGGAGAGTGGTGAACTTGAGATACTTCAATCCTATTGGTGCACATTCATCATGATATATTGGAGAAGTTCCAAATGGTATTCCAAACAATCTCTTACCATATGTACTCGATGTGGCAAGTGAAAAACGAGAGCAAGTAAGGGTGTTCGGTGATGATTATGATACGCTCGATGGAACATGAGTACGTGACTATATTGATGTGTGTGATCTTGTTGACGCCCATCTTCTTGCGTATAGACATCTAGACGATACAAAATTTTGAGTTTATAATATTGGTACTGGCACTGGAAAGAGTGTTCTTGAGGTTATCAAGATAGCATCCCATGTAACAGGAAAAGAGATTCCTTATGAAGTGAGTGCAAGAAGATCAGGCGATATAGCAAGTGTTCATTGTGATCCATCTCTTGCAATGAGAGAGCTGTGATTTTCTGCAAAGACATCCACTCAAGAGAGCATAAGTAATGGATGGAAATTTATTCTTAATTCCCAGTCTTAAGTATGCAAACGATCATTATTACGGGTGGGGCTGGTTTTATCGGTTCCAACTTCCTCAATAAGTATGTATCTTTGTTTCCGAATATTCATTTTATTAATGTTGATATTCTGACTTATGCAGGGAATCTCAACAAACTTTCAGATGAGGTAAAACAAGCAAAAAATTATAGTTTTGAAAAGATTGATATTAGAGATATTGAAGCATTGAGGAGTATCTATAAAAAACATGCCCCAACAGATGTTATTCACTTTGCTGCTGAGTCGCACGTAGATAATTCTATTCGGAATCCTCGATTGTTTACAGAGGTTAATGTACTCGGAACGCAAAATATTCTCGATCTTCATAGAGAGTTCTGACTTCAGAGATTCCATTATATCTCCACTGATGAAGTGTACGGGGATATTCCCGAGAGTGGATATTTTACCGAAGATACTCATATTGAGCCATCAAGCCCATATTCTGCATCGAAAGCAGGATGAGATATCCTCGTTCAGGCATATGGTCGAACATTTGATCTTGATTATACAATCACTCGATGCTCAAATAATTATGGGCCAAATCAGAATTTCATATCACTTATTCCATCGTTTCTTTCCAAAATACAGAAGAATGAGCAAGTTCCACTCTATGGTGATGGATCGAATATTCGAGATTGGTTCTACGTAGAAGATCATTGTGATGCGGTCTGGGAGATGTTTACTCGAGCGAAAACAAAGAGTATTTATAATGTCTGAGGGAATAACGAATATACGAATTTGGAAATCACAAAAATACTCTTACAATCTCTCTGAAAATCCGAAGATCTGATATCGTTTGTACCAGACCGACCAGGACATGATAAGAGGTATGCAATTGATGCAACGAAAATCAGAAATGAACTTGGTTGGAGTCCAAAGTTTTGATTTGAAGAAGGTATAAAAAACCATTCCATCTTATTTGTAATTATGAAAGGAATCATCCTTGCATGAGGCTCTGGTACTCATCTTTGGTTATTATTTCGTGGTTTATCTCCAAAGTAGTTTGTTTACCTTTAAGCAGTTTTATTTTCAATAAACACAGCTTGATATATTAAGCCCTTCGACATAATTCACTACGAGTATTAATTTTTTAATAAAAATTTCATAATAGATATGAATAATTATTTCACATGAAAAACAGTATTAATTACTGGTTGAACTTGATTTTTATGACTTGCTTTGACAAAGGAAATTTTAAAGCAAAATCCTCATAGTATAAGAATATATTCAAGAGATGAGGTGAAACATTTCAAAATGAACCAAAATTTTTGAAATAATGAAACTATTAGATATTTAATCTGAGACGTCAGGGATTTTGAAAGGCTTGAAAAAGCAATGGTGTGAGTGGACTATGTTATTCATGCCGCTGCACTTAAGAGGCTGGATATATTGGAATATAATACCGAAGAATCAGTTAAAACGAATATTTTAGGAACACTTAATTTAGTAAATGCAGCAAACAAAGCTTGAGTAAAAAAAGTTGTTTTTATTTCCACTGATAAATCATGTAGCCCTATAAATACTTATGGTTGATGTAAATTTGTTAGTGAAAGAATTATTACAGAAAGTAATTATAGCAATTGAAGTAATTGAACTACTTTTTTATCAGTTAGATACTGAAATGTTATAAATAGTACTTGATCTATTCTACCAATACTTCAAAATAAAATAAAAAACAAAGAAGATTTTCTTCTTACTAGTGAAGAAATGACTCGTTTTATTATAACTGAAGAAAATGCTATAAAATTAATATTTGATGCATTTGAATGCTGAATTTGATGAGAAGTAATAGTACCAAGATTAGACTCTTGTAAAATAACTGATTTAATGGAGGCTGTAAAAAAGGTAAATAATTATAATTGTGAAATAAAAAAAATCTGATTAAGACCCGGAGAAAAAATACATGAATTTATGATAAATGATGCAGAATGAGTTAATGTTATTGAATATAAAAATATATATATTATTTGATCTCTAATTCAAAATTATAAAAATATAAATAATAAACCGGATTATATAATTAACTGAAAAGAAATAACTATGTGAGACTATTCATCTGCTTGATCATTAATTTGAGTCGATGAGTTGATAAAAAAATATAGAGAATATTTATTAATAATATAATATAATATGATACCCTATTGAAAACAATATATAGATGAGAATGATGTAAATTCGGTAATTGAAGTATTAAAATCAAATTATTTAACTACTTGACCAAAAGTAGAAGAATTTGAAAAAAAAGTTTGTGAATATACTAAAGTAAAATATTGTGTAAGTTGCTGAAACTGAACGCAAGCTTTACATCTTGCATATGAAGCAATTTGATTAAAATATTGAGATGAGGTCATAACGACTGCTAATACATTTGTTGCAACATCTAATATGATACTACAAGTTTGAGCCATACCAGTATTTTGCGATATAAATTTAGAAACTTATAATATTGATGAAGATAAAATTGAAAAATTAATTAATCCAAAAACTAAAGCTATAAGTGTGGTTCATTTTGCCTGAAAGTCTTGTAATATGAAAAAAATTTGGAATATTGCAAAAGAAAATAACTTAAAAGTAATTGAAGATTGAGCTCATGCTCTATGAGCAGAATATAACTGAGAAAAAATTTGAAACTCTCAAAGTGATGTAATTACTTTTTCTTTTCACCCAGTAAAGCCAATAACTACTTGAGAATGATGATGTGTAGTTACTAATAATGAAGAATATTATAAAAAAATGAAAAATTATAGATGACACGGAATACAAAGAGATGAGAATGGATTAAATAACATGATTGATTTTTGAAGTAATTATAGAATTTGTGACATACAGTGTGCTTTATGAGTATCTCAACTATCAAAAATTGATAGTTTTATGAAAAAAAGAAGAAATATAGCAAAGTTATATAATCAACTATTAATTAAAAGTAATAAAATATTTTTACCCATTACCGATACTGAAAACAATAAAAGTTGATGGCATTTATATGTGATAAGATTTGAAGATAAAAAAACTAGAGATAAGGTAATGGACATATTAAAATCAAATTGATATTGAGTTACTCTACATTATCCCCCAGTATATACCCATACTTATTATAGAAATAATTGATATAGAGATTTTGAATTGGATAATTGTAATATATATTATAAAACTTGCTTAAGTTTGCCTATATTTTTTGAATTAGAAGAAAAAGAAATAAGAGATATCTGCAATCTAATTATTAAAAATATTTAATATGCAGTTATCTTTATGAACCGTTCAATTTTGATTAAAATATTGAATAAATAATAAAATCTGAAAACCAACCTTAGAACAATCAATAGAAATGTTAAAATTTGCTTACGATAACTGAATAGACACGTTTGATACAGCAAGTGCTTATTGAAATGCAGAAGAAGTTCTTTGAATTTTTGTCAAGAAATATGACTTAAAAAATGAAGTCTTTATAACATCAAAGTTGAAACCAAATATATTTGATGATTTTGTTTGAAATAAATCAGAAAAAATAGAAGAAGAAATAATAAAATCTCTAGAAATATTAAATATTGATAAATTAGATTGATATTTATTACATTCCCCAAAATATATTTTTAATAATGAAATTTTAGTAGGATTAGAAAATGCTAAAATAAAATGACTTATAAATAATTACTGAGTATCTATATATGAACCAGAAGAAGCCCTGTATGCTGTAAATAATACTAATGTTTCTTATATCCAGATCCCATACAATATTTTTGATCAAAGACTGGATAAAACAGATTTTTTTAAAACAGCAAAGGAAAAAGATATTAAGATTTATGCAAGAACCTCATTTATTCAATGATTGATTTTTATGAGTGACAATGAGATCCCAAATAATATATCTGAATCGAAAAAATATTTTTTTAATTTTGATAATATAATTAAAAAATATAATTTTTCTAGATTAGAAAGTGCAATTAATTTTACAAAATACCATAAATATATCGATTATTTAGTATTTTGAGTTGATAGTTTAAATCAATTACACCGAAATATTGATATCTTTACTAAAAATATTGATTTTAATAAATGCCATATTGATTTAAAATCTAAATTTTCTGATTTAGATACAATTATATTTTTTCCTAGTTTATGGAATAAAAAATAATTTTTATTTTATATAATAAAAATCTAAACTATGCAAAAAGAAATATTTCTAAAAATAGAATGATCTAATTGGTATGATAGAAATAAAAATCATTTGAATACAGGGGCTCTAGAAAATGATAAAATAATTCAATATTTTAAAAAAAATATTGATAAAAATAATACAACTCTTGAAATATGATGTGCTAATTGATGGAGAATAAATGCTTTAAAAAATGAGGTTTGATGAAGTTATTATTGAATAGAACCTTGAAAAAAAGCTATTGAAGAATGAAAAAATCTTTTTCCAAATATTGATTTATATCAATGAACTGCTGATATGCTACCATATGAAAATGATTATTTTGATAATGTAATTATTTGATTTTGCTTATATGTATGTGATAGAGATGATTTATTTAAAATTGCTTATGAAGTAGATAGAGTTTTAAAAAATTGATGAAATATAATTATTTTAGATTTTGAACCAGGTTATATTTATAAAAATGATTATACTCATTTAGAATGAATTAAAACTTATAAGATGGATTATTCAAAGTTATTTTTATGGAACCCTAATTATTTTCTAAGTAACAAGGAGGTGTATTCACATAAACCAGATGCAGATTTTAATGATCCAAATGAAAGAATAAGTTTAAATGTATTAAGAAAGAATCTAAATTTCGCATATCCTAATTGCAAATTCTATGAATAAAATATTATGCATAATACAAGCAAGAATGTCTTCAGTAAGGCTTCCCTGAAAAGTAATGATGGAAGTAAATTGAATTCCCCTGTTAAAATATGAATTAGATAGGGTAAAAAAATCTAAAAAAATTGATAAAATAGTAATTGCAACCAGCAATTGAGAAGAAGACGCTAAAATAGCAAATTTTTGTATAGAAAATAATATTGATTGTTTTAGGTGAGATTTAAATAATGTCTTAAAAAGATACTACGATTGCTCTGTAAAATACCACGATTATTATAAAATAGTTAGGATTACTTGAGATTGCCCATTAATTGATGAAAAAATAATTGATAAAACTATAGAATTATTTGAGCAATCAGACGTTGATTATTGTTCAAATTGTGAATTTCCTACATTTCCTGACTGATTAGATTTGGAGGTTTTTACTAAAAAATCGCTTGAAATTGCTTACAGTAATGCTTGATTAAATTCTGAAAAAGAACATGTAACACCATATATAAGAAAACATTTCAAAAAAATAAGTTATTGTTTGAAACAAGAAGATTACTCTGATTACAGACTTACTGTTGATGAACAAAAAGATTTTGAATTAGTTAAAATACTCATAAATAATATTTGAAGTAATAATGATTTTAGAGATTATATTAACTATATTAAAAAAAATAATGTAAGTATAAATGCTCATATCACAAGAAATGAGTGATTTGCAAAATCTATTAATGAAGATAAAAGTTTATTAAATAAGTAATAGTAATATGAAAAATGCTAAATCTAAAGAGTTATTTGAAAAAGCACTCAAAGTTATCCCCCTATGAACTCAAACTTTTTCTAAAAGCTATTTATCTTATTATAAATGAGATATTCCCCATTTTATAGAAAGATGAGAGTGAGCTTATGTTTGGGATATTGATGGGAATAAATATATTGACTATATTAATGGATTATTACCAGTCATAATTGGATATAACATAAAAGAAATTAACGAAAAAATAATAGATCAATTAAATAAATGAATTATTTTTACATTTTCTCATCCTATAGAGTATAAATTATCAAAAAAGTTAACAGAAATAATTCCTTGTGCTGAAATGGTTAGATTTTGAAAAAGTGGTTCTGATGCAACAACTTCTGCAATTAGACTCGCAAGATATATAACAAATAGAGAAAAGGTTGCTGTTTGCTGATATCATTGATGGCAAGATTGGTATATATGATCTACTACTAGAAAATGATGAGTTCCAAAATGTGTTCAAGATTTAACTTTAAGATTTGAATATAATAAAATTGAATCCTTAGAAAAAATATTTATTGAAAATCCATGAGAAATTTCTTGTATTATTATGGAACCAATGAATGTGGAATTTCCAAAAAATAATTTTTTACACAAAGTAAAAGAATTATGTCATAATAATGGAGCTTTATTTATACTAGATGAAACAATAACTTGATTTAGATTTGATTTATGATGAGCTCAAAAATATTTTAATATTATTCCTGATTTATCTGCGTTTTGAAAATCTATGGCAAATGGTATGCCCTTATCAGCACTTGTCGGTAAAACACAGTATATGCAAAAAATAGAAGAAATTTTTTTCTCTTGAACTTATTTATGAGAAACATTATCTATGGCTTCAGCATTGGCTTCGATAGAATTCATGGAAAAATATAATTTACATGAAGAAATAAATAATAATTGATTATATTTAAGAGAAAATATAAATGGATTATTACAAAAATATTGACTGAACAATTTTATAGAAATAGTTTGACATAATTCTTGGCAAATATTTACATTCAAAGATATTAAAGACAATAAAGCCATACAAATTAAGTCATTTCTACAAAAAGAATTAATGGAGAAATGAATACTATGGTTTTGAACTTTTAATATGAGTTATTCTCATATGAAAGATATTATCAATGAAACTATTTATATTTTTGATATTTCATTAAATAATTTAAAAAATGCTATTGATAGTAATGCCATTATTGAAATAATTTGATGAAAAGAAATTAGTGATATTTTTAAAGTAAGATAATTTAATACATAACATTATACCTATGCAAGAAATACAAATTTGAAACAAAAAAGTTTGATGAGATAATCCAACTTTTATAATTGCAGAGCTTTCAGCTAATCATGGATGAAGTATAGAAAATGCAAAAAGAATCATAAAAGAAGCTGCTGATGCTTGAGCTGACGCAATAAAATTACAAACATATACTGCTGATACTATGACAATAGATTGTGATAAATCTGATTTTCAAATAAATTCTTGAACTGCATGGGATGGTAAAAATCTTTATGAGTTATATTGAGAAGCTTACACTCCATGGGAATGGCATAAGGAATTAAAAGATTATGCAAATAGTTTATGATTAGAATTGTTTTCTACCCCGTTTGATGAAACGGCAGTTAATTTTTTAGAATCAATAAATGTTCCTTGTCATAAAATAGCTTCTTTTGAGAATAATGATATTCCTCTCATAAAGAAAGTTGCAAAAACTGGTAAACCAATAATAATTTCTACATGAATGGCGACCTTTGAAGATGTAAAATTAGCGGTTGATACGATTAGATGAGAATGAAATAATCAAATTATACTCCTAAAATGTACGAGTTCATACCCTGCTCCATATGAAGAAATTAATTTAAAGACTATTGAATCGTTTCAAAAAGATTTTGATGTAATTCCATGATTATCTGATCATACTTTATGAATAGAAGTTCCCATAGCCTCTATCGTAATTTGAGCTAAGGTTATAGAAAAACATTTTTGTTTATCTCGTGATATTCCTACCGCAGACTCTCATTTTTCACTTGAACCTAATGAACTCAGAGAAATGATACGATCTGTTAGAAATATAGAAAAAGCTATTTGAAAAGTATATTATGATATTTCAAATATTGAAAAATCGAGTTGTCAGTTCAAAAGATCAATTTATGTTACAAAAGATTTAAAAAAATGAGATAAATTATCAAAAGAAAATATCAGAATTATTAGACCTTGATACTGATTAGCACCAAAATATTTTGATGAAATTTTATGAAAAAAAATTAACTGTGATTTAGAAAGATGAACCGCTTTAAAAAAAGATTTTATAGACTAATTTATAAAAAATGATTATTAGAAAGGCAAATCTAAAAGATGCCGAGTGAATATTCAATATTAGAAATAATGAAAGTATTAGAAAATTGTCTATAAAGGATCAAAATGAGATACCTTTAGAAAAACATATATTATGGTTTAATAAAAAATTAGAAAATAAAAAAGATTTATTTTTAGTAATAGAAGAGAATAATAACATTGAGTGATATTGTAGATTAGACTATTTAGAAGAAAAAAAATATTTAATATCCATCGCTATTAATCCAAATACACTTTGAAAATGATTATGAAGTAAATTATTAAATGAAATAATAAAAATATTAAATACTTGAGATATGATTATTGCTGAAATTTTAGAATGAAATTCTATTTCTCAAAACTTTTTTAAGAAATTTTGATTTGTTGAAAAACAAAAATGAATATATGAATTAATTATAAATCATGCTGAAATACTGAATTAAACTTTGGTCTATAAATGAAAATCTTTTTGAAGAAACAATAAAATCAGTAAAAAATTGATTTTTTGATTTTGTTGAGATTTATGTTATACCCTGAAAGTTTCATACGGATGTATTAAAAAATTTTGTAGAAAATAATATAAAAATATCAATTCATGCCCCTCATTGAGCTCACTGATTTAATCCTATTGATCCAAATAACAATTCTGAAGAAATTTGGAAAGAAATTAAACAATATATTGATTTTTTAAATCCTTTTCAAATAGTCATCCACCCTGAAGTATGAACTGATGTAAAAGTACTAGAAAAAAAATTGCAATATTTTAACGATCCAAGAATTATTATTGAAAATATGCCTAACAAATCTTCACTATTAGCAAATACTGAATTTTACGGATACTCTTTAAATCAAATAAAAAAAATTAAAAAAATAACCCATTGATTTTGTTTTGACTTTGCAAAAGCAAAGTCGTCTGCTATTTCACAATGAATTGATATAATAGGCTTCTATAATGATTTATTATATGAAATGAATCCAGACTATTTTCATATATCTTGATTTTTAAGTAATACCGAAATTGACGAACATTTTGATTTATGGGAATGAGATGATCGTTTAATTAAATGGATGAAAAAAAAGATATTTGAAATTTGAGAAAAAAAGGATATACACATCGTGTTTGAATGTAAAAAGAAAGATTGAATTGAAAATGATGTAAAAAATTTAGAATATTTTAAAACCTTATAAGAAATTATTTTCTTATAAGGTTTTTTCTATATATGTTAAAAAAGATTTTCATATATTATCCGTATTTTCTCAAATATCAGCATAATCAAAACAATTTCATTTTACTATTCATTTTATTATTGCATTAAATAGTCTATAAAAATCTAATTCATCATTTTGATAATTTTCAACCCAATTTATAGATTTATAAAATTCATCTAGTCTGTATAATTTAAATATATTATTTCATTTAGCATAAAATGCTTCTCATAAAACAATAAGAGGTTTTTTTCTTGCTAAGGCTTCTAATCAAGCAGATCAATTAATAACTAAAACTCACTTAGAATTTTCTATAAGTTCTTGACTATTTTCTAAAGGATTAATTAATTTTAATTTATGATTATTTCTAATTCTATTAAGTCATTTTATTCAAATTCATCAAATATTTGCTGGATGTTCCTTTGTATATATTTTATAATCCAACGGAAGTTGTCTTGCAATTATTTCAATCAAATTTATTTGATCGAAATAATGTTGATTTCTAACAAGTATTTGAGCATCTTCTGATACATGTATTGGGAAAAATATGTATTTTTCAGTATTATCAATTTTATCATATTTAATAAAAACTTTTCACAATTTAGATTGAAATACTTGTTTTAAATGAAAAATAATTCTATTAACAAATGAACTATGTCATTTAAATTCAAATTCTTTAATTAATTTTAAAAGAGATTTAAAATTTTTAAATGAAAAAACTTTTGGCACAATTGGTTTATATATCATTTCATTTTTTTTTGTAAATCATGAAATATATTCATCAATTGATTTTTTATTTATATCTTTTTCATTATCGTTATTCCAATAAAAATCAATTAAACTTGAATTCCAAGATTCATCAATATCAGAAATTATAAATTTATTTTTTTCTAAAGGATAAGAATCATTATAAATATGTTTTTTGCCTAATCATTTTATAACAAAACTAACTATTCTAATGGGCAAACAAGAACTAATTTGAGAAATAGAAACATCAATATTTTTTTCTTTTAATATTTTTTCAATATTATCAAATATAATATTAGCTATCTTTAAATATTCTTCTTGAGATTTATTAGAATAATCTCTATCAGAAAATTTTAAATTCTCAAGTGTTACTCAAAAAGGAAATAGATATTTTTTTTCAAAATTCAATAGATTTTCATAAGAATAATTAAATCATTTAATATCAAAAATATCTATAAAAAAAACTTCAGATTTTTTTTCTTTTAAAAATTTATAAGATACTATATCACTTGTGGTAAAAAAAACTTTATTATTTTTTTCTAAGACCAAAGAATAATTATAAGCAATATTTGTATCTCCTGAAGATCAAGTATAAATTAATATATTTTTAGAAACCATTATTAAATATTTATTTATAAATTATTTTTTTATTTTAAAAACAATTGAAGGATTATAAATACAAGACTGTACACTAGATTTATAATATTCAGATAAATTATATCATAACAAATTTATTATATCTTTTATACATCTAATATGATCATTCTCTATAAGATATAATCTTTGTAATGGATTTGCTAAATACCAATCTGGTTCAATTAAAACTACTAAATCATTAGATGATTTAACCATATTTACTATAGCATCTTTTCATTCATATGGAATTTGTTCCAAAACATGTATTGAAAACACTAAGTCATATAAATTTTCATTTCATTCAATATCATCAGTTACAATATTTATTTGTTTAAAATCTATATTTTCCATCTTATTTCAATAATATTTTTTTCATTGATTGATTCTCTCAAAAGAAATATCACTTGCTAAAATTTTAACTTTTGCTCAGTATTTTTCTTTAATAATCATTGAATTAATTCAATTTCAACAACCTATTTCTAATATTTTTATAGTTTCTTTTTTGTTTAATAATTCATCTATATATTTAAATATAATATTTAAATATTCATTACGAACAGTTTTATATTTAGTAAAAACTTGTTTATTATTTAATATACATACTCAACTGTTATTTTCATGGTCTAAAATTTCTCTATTACCATAATTATCATATTCAATTTTACTAATATTACTAAAAGCTAATTCTTTATTTTTATTAAAAAGATGTTTAATAAATTTTATTAACAAAATTATAAATAATATTGTTGAGTAAACCATATGTGATTTACTTAAAATCTTATATTTTAAATTGTTCATTTTATTATATTATTAATATGTAAGGTAAGTAAATTAATATTTTCTTCTTTTAAATTAAATTCTAATTTAGAATTTAAGAAAAAAGCTCACTTTTTATGTACTTTTTCAAGTGAGTTAATAAATTTAACTCTATTTTCAAAAGTTATAGAAAAGTCTTTATTTAGAATATTTTGTATTGAATTTTTATCTTCTAAATCAATATGGTCATTATATCAATATCAAGAATAAAAAGAATTCCATAAGGTAATTGGTTTTTTTCATATTAAAATTGATTCATATCACACATCAGAATTTATAGTTATCAATCTGTAGCATTTATTTAAGATTTCATATGCATTTTCTTTTGGAGATAAAATTATTAAACTTCGATACTTAGTCCTAATTAAATCAAAAGGTTTCATATTTATTATTCAAACTCAATGCGGATGTTCTTTTATAGCTAGTTTGTATCAACTAGGTAAAATATTTAATATTTTTTCTATAGTTTCATAGTGATTTGCAAAGTTATATGCTCTCGTGGTTATTTGAGCATCATCTGGAACATGCATTGGAAAAAATAATGTTTTATCATCAATTTTATCTATAGGATCATAATTTATTTTATTTAAATAAATATTTCTATAAATAAAGAATCTATCTTTAATGAATGAAAAAGGAAAAACATAATCTTTTTTATATTTTCAAATAGTTATATAATTTATGGCATAAAAAATAAATTTTTTAAAATAAAACCACCAATAAAATTTTCTTTTTCATCAAATTACAGGTTTATGTTCAATTTTATTTCTAATAAACTTTGTAATTTTCTTTTTATCTTCTTCTCAAATATTTTCGTCTAAATATTTTTCATTATTAAAATCATCATAAGTCCAAGAATCCGTAAATACTATTTCTTCCCAAGATAAAATTCATATACTGTTATGATAAATAATCCGTTTATCATAATATCTAGCTACTTTTTCTGCTATTAAATGAAAATAATGATCTCAGTTATGAACTAATGTTTCACTTTCTGAGTTTCAGAAATATTTTTCAAAAAAAATAAAATATTCAAGTGAAGATTTTTCTAAATATTCTTTATTTATTCACATAACTGTTAGTTCTCTCTGCCAAAGAGTTCTTTCTGGATTTTGAAATCAATATTTAGCAATATAATAATCCAGTGTATATGCTGAATGGATATCTTGTTTTCCAACGTCAACACACCGATGTCATTTATTGTTATAGATAAGGGATAAGTTACTGTTGTTAGATATTATTTCCGTTTCGTAAAAATAATGCTTTTTTAACGATTCTATAATTAATATATCAATTTCAATATACCATTCGTTTATAGTAATCCAAGTTATTTTTTTTATACTATTTTGCATTTTTATATTCTAACATTTTAAAGAGGTGCATTACCAAGCTGCTTGGTAAGATGAGTAATATTTGCTCGAATAGAATGTAAATTCTGTTCGATATGGCAACATTTCATAACTGTTTTATGGCTTTTTTTTGTATTGAAATAGTATTTTTGAGAGTTTCTTTTAATTTGCTGGATTTTGTTTGGCCTGCTCTAATTCGTAATTTTATAAGGTATTCAGATATATTTTTGATCTTATATCCATGGAGATACATGCGAAGCCAGAGATCATAATCTTCAGCATAATTTAAATTTTTATCATATCATCCGATCTTTAGAAATGCATCTTTTCTGAACATGCTACTGGGTTGTGAAATAGGGGATTTTTTTAGGATTATGTTCTGGATATTATCACTGTATTTTCGATAACCGATAACTCTTCATTCTTCATCTATAATTATATTATTTCCACTAACGACTCAGTATCTTGAGTGATTTATTAAGAATAAATATTCTTTTTCTAGTCTATAAAGTTTGCTTATATCATCACTATCTTGTGATGCAATATAATTTGTTGTAGCAAGCTCAATGAGCTTATTCCTCGTGTAGCTAATACCCATATTTTTTTCATTCCTCTCTATAGTAATCCGTGCATCTTTTTTGCTATATTCTTGAACAATATTCCAACTATTGTCAGTTGAACAATCATCTATAATAATGAACTCAAAATCCTGAAATGTTTGATGGAGAATACTTTCAATGGCCTCTCATACAAATGCCTCTGTATTATATACGGGCATAACCACCGATACCTTTGGCATATTTATACTTTTTACCCACTAAACCCCCTCTTCATAATTTTCTCTTTTGCATTTCTGACACGAAGGGGAAAAGTGTCAGAATATACACATCCACAATAATCTTGGCGATAGATGTTATGTTCATGAGTATAGTCAACACTTCGTTGAAAGCCATTATTTTTTCGGAAGGCAATCTTGAGAAATTCAAGACCATATTCTCGACCATATTTATCACCAAGTGAGAACATTTTCTCGAGATCTTTATGAGGTGATGTATTGAGAGTTGATGTATAGTGAGTATATCATA
>ERZ724506.451-NODE-451-length-14420-cov-7.370136_pt1 | contig 14420 bp, 15 predicted proteins | sample MGYA00376039_ERZ724506 | MGnify/ENA primary metagenome ERZ724506 (study PRJEB28724, sample SAMN07190887) | wastewater metagenome | isolation source: effluent of sewage treatment plant in Hong Hong | place: USA: Christiansburg, Virginia | collected 2016-03-01 ... | reverse complement strand
AGAGAAAATATTTGAGGACCTTTATTATGCAGCAGCAATAGTTGTTACTGTGCCTGAGCTCCCTTTGTACTTCAAGGCGCCAGATTCTACGTAGAGAAAACCGCCACCCGATGGAGTTCCCGGAACTGCCGTACGATTTGCAATGTAGACATGTCCCGTGTAGTTGTTGATATCGACGTTGTTGACCCAAGTTCCGGCGTTGTAGTAGCCGAACTGAGTGTTTCTGGTGTTTGTGGCATCGTTTGCCCCAGAGATGCGCAGACCATAGGGAGAGGTGTTGATCATGTGGATCGAGTCGTCTAGCGATGCTGGATTACCACCGAACTGGACGGGCTGACCAACTGCAACCGCTACACCTCCGTTATTAAAGTAGCAATGTCCTGTATCAGCAAAAGTGACAGGATTGTACGACCCACCACTAGCGGGATACCTCCAGAACTGAAGCCCATTGCCGTACGCACTTCCCATGTTGTACATCACCCATGATGTACAGTTGGCTCCGGTCTTGGCAGTGTTCTCGATTCTCAAGTATGAGCCAAGGGCATTGTCAGAACCTCTAATAAACAACCCCGTCGATCCTGTTGTTCCGCCAACGAATAAGTTTCCACCACTGTCCAAATACATCTTCTGAACGTTGCTGATTTTCCACTCGTGGTAAGACTGTGTGTTGTACCAGAGGGTACTGCTGGCGATGCCTAATCCGTATGATGCAGCTGCTGATCCTACATCATACATCAGCAGACGGTAGTTCGCGTAAGATGAAGCATCGCCCACGTATGCGTTTCCGCATGTGATGGATGCAGCTGTCGGAGCGTAGTTTTGCAGTCCGATAGAACCTACCAAGGAAAGATCGCCATAATAATTCAGTAACATCTTTTGGACGCCTGATGCGAACCACTGGTGGTATATCTCAGAATTGTACCAAACGGTAGAGGAGTCAATACCAAGGCCATAGGAAGTAGAAGGTGAACCAGAATCATACATAAGTAAGCTGTAGTTAGCATAGGATGTCGGCGCACCAACACCTGCACGAACGTGGAGTTTAGCTACTGGAGTGATGCCAATTCCAACGTTACCAACGAGAGAAGATGTTCCAGCGACATTGAGACCTGGAGTTGTGGACAGGTAACCTCCTCCTCCCACGATGCTCAGGCCCTGAACAACGGCGTTCGTAGAAGCAGCAGTGGGTGCACCGACAGCACTGTCTTCCCAAGTTCCCACGTAGCCAGAGTCACAGTAGGTCCAGAGTTTGTAGGTGCATCCTCCACTTAGGCGAACATAGAGATAGTAGCCTCCGCTTGCGTTGTCCAAAGGCTGCATGTGAGTGATCTCTGCACCAGCAACTCCGTGGTAGCCGTAGATCACTTCACACCACTGGTGGCCTTCATGCCACTCCCTAATCATCCCACGGACTTCAGCAGTCGGCCCACCGTACGGCGTGGCGCTATTGTCCCAGATACTACGTGTAATTGCGATATGGATAGGTCTGTAGCCGCTGTTACCATGGGCTATTGGAATGCGGGTCCACTTATACGTCCCTACTGTTCCCGAGGGAGTAAATGTAGTCAAAGAGCGGTAAAGCGAATCATAGATACCAGTACCCTTGATGGTTGAGTCTCCGGTTGTGCATAGTGAAATCATAGCCGTACCGCTGTCTGCCAATGTGAGCTGTGCTCCATTCGCATCGTTATTGACCATGTATCCACGCATAGAGCCGCCTCTTCTCAGGGCTATTCCGTCCCAGTTTGTCGCCGTGTCAACGTTCAGCTTCCAACTCGGTGTGCATCCTACACCCACGTTACCGTTACCGACGATACGCATAAATGTGTTCGTGGCCGTGGCATCGAGGACGTGGAGAGCTGAGTCTGCTGACGTAGTACCAGCTATCACAACGGGGCCAAAGGACTGACCAGCTGTAGATGATCCGGTGAAGCGGGCTGTCCAATCGTTCGCAGGACCCTGTACATGAAATTTACTCGATGGTGTACATCCAACTCCAACAAACCCATTGGAGCCGATACGCATGTTCTCGACCGTTGAAACGCCGCCGGATGGTGTTGTTCTGAACACCAAGGCAGTGGGCATGCTGTTAGTGCCTACGGTACTGTCTGCTTGCGCTGAGATGCTGGCCGCAGAAATGTAGTTAGAACCGTCGTGGCCTTGTACAGTAAACGCGCCGATCGTGTCTCCGTTGATCACAGTTGTAGGAGCTGATATAGTGCCTCTTGACTTCTTTGTAAGAACAGTAGGCTGTCCGGCAGACGATGTCACGGCGTTCTCGATAGTTAGTATCTGGCTGGTTGTTGTGCCCGACGTTTGGATGTGCATCTTCGTCGAGGGCGTTGCAGTGCCTAAGCCCAGCTTTCCGTCCTTCATCAGCCACATGTTACTAACATCGTTGGTTCGGAAAGCCAGGTCGTGGTTCGTAATGGTGCCGATATGGGCGTTGCCAGTGCTGTCGCCATACACCCGAAGCTCAGCGCCTCCGCTATTCACTCCGACGTACTCCGCCGCGTAAGTACTGGCCAGATCACACAGCATGTAGCCGGCGCCACTTGCGATGTGCAGAGGGTAAGATGAGGTAGTTCCTACGGCAACGGACCCGAAACGGACTGGGGAAGTTGTTGCAATGGACTGCGGCAGAGTCAGAGTAACTGCGCCTGTGCTCGCGCTAGCTGAGACCTGGTTGGTTGAACCAGTAATAGAGGTCACGCCAGAGTTTGTGATGACGCCAGTGCTGGAATTGTAGCTAATACCAGTGCCAGCGGAGTTAGAGGCTCGCGCACGAGCATCAGTGTAGTATAAGTTTGAGCCTTCCGTTAGGTCAGAGGTGGTGGCTGAACCAGACAACACACCCGCAGCGGCTTTCAGCACGCCAGAGAGTGCTCCAACGGTCAGCCCTGAGAATGTGGGCGTCGAAGTAAGGCCCAGAACGCCCGTGCTAGAATCATAAGTAAGATTGGCATCGGCCTCAGAGAATAGCCCGCGGATGTAGGCCGCAGACAGTGCGAGAGTGCCCGCGTTAAAAGTAAGGCCAGAGCTAAGCGTAACCGAGGCCAAGTTGCTGTCAGACGTTGCATAGAGCAGTGAGTCTGTTGTAAGTCCAGTAAAATACATGCTCGTAGCATTGATTTCTTGTTGGTTTAGTAGTGCTTGGTAGCCGAATCCGTTGTCCATATTAGTCTATTGGGTCAAATTTGATCCGATACGAATTATCGGCGATACCTATATTAAGGAAGCTATATTTTTTCTCGACAGCATTTCGATAGGTCTGCTCAAATTCTTCCAGCGTGTCGGACAGATCGAGTTTCTGGTGAATGTCTTCCAGTTTATCTTGCGGGAAGCCTCCGAACAATATTGCGTAGTCAAGCTGACGAATAGCCGCCGGTTCTAAGTAGCTAAGCCATTGCGACAAGACGATGGTTTTGCAGCGGTAGTGACGATTCTTAATGAGTAGCTGACTGATAGACTTATTGCGCAGATCCTTGCCGAGATCATCAAAGCACAGGATGTATTCGGGCGCCAGTTTGCCCTTACCCTTCTGTTTTGCCTTCTTCTCTGCAGCCTTAGCGGCCTCTTCCTCTGCAGCTTTGTCTTCTGCGGCCTGCATCTTTGCGATTTGGCTACGTGGTAGCTCATCACCAAACAACATACGGGCCTCCTCGATAGGCACGTACTTACGGCTCGTAGGAGGTGCCGGTTTGTCCTCTCTGCCTTCTTCCTCGGCTTCTTCCTTAGCTTTGTTTATGAACTCCGCTAGCAAGTCGGTCTTGTCTTCATCGATGAAATGGTCGAATGTGCTGAAGTCGATGCCTTTCCGCTTGAGCATCTTGCCGATTTCCTTGTAAGTAGCGTCCTTTTCAACTGTAGGAGAGAACAGCATGACTTTTGTGGACTTGTTGGCGCAGCGATCTAAAATATTGTAGAGTAGCTGTGTTTTGCCCGACTTCTTCTTGCCGGCGATGTATATGTTAGAATAGACTTCAGGGAACATCTCTTTGCCCAGGACTCGTTCCGGATCGTAGTCTGCATCGGTCTTTATGACCTTTAGTTTGATCTTCTTAGGCTTTGGTTGCGTTTTCTTCGTGGCCATCTACTTCTCCAAAAAAGAATACTATACTAGTGCAGAGATTTTATTCTGCGTCAGAAACGCGCGTATGCTTGCGTCTTCCCTTGACCTTTATATGGTTCATGAATACTTCAGGATTGCCAACAAAGAAGCCACAGCAACACCTGAAACGATGCGGATCTTCTTTGATGTACTCGAGCGCTGGCTGTTGTTGCTGTTTCCGTCTTTGTTCGGCGATTACAGTAGAATGCAGAGATGACTTTGCAACGTTTAGAGGTGGACGCAGTTCCTTAATATGTTCATACTCTAGTTCGTATCCTTCAGCCCTATCAGACACGTCGTAGGAGCAAATTTCCTCGATCGTCCAGTTATCTAAACCTTTCTGTCTCATGATTCTGTGGAATCGAGTATCGGAACCCTTATTTGCATTTCTGTAGTGCTGTACGAATCTCTCTTGTATCGTCTTTTGTGTTGATCCCACATAAAATAAGTCTGGATCGGAGTCGCAGGAAATCTTATAGATCGTTACCAACATTGTTGAGTGATACTGTACTATTATCTTTTATTTAGATTAAAATTTGAGTAATGACTGATACTTGATGGCGCGCATGTTGGAGAGCTCAGCTTTCTCGCGCGCAAGCTCAGCTTTCTCACGCTCGTGCTGCTCCTTAAGACGTGCCTTTTCTTCAGCAAGTTGTCTCTGGAAGTCTTTGTTCATTGACTCCATTGACTCTCTGAATTTTCTCATCTCTTCCTCGTAGAAGTTCTGTCTTGGGTCTGGTTTGATTTCTACGACTGGCTCTGGTTTAGGCTCGGGTTTTGTCTCTGTCTTTGGCTCTGGAGGAGGAGGCACAGCAGGTGGAAGGGCTTGACTGGGGTTCGGTACATCGGTTGTAGCAGGAAGTCCGGCAGCTGGGGCAGTGGGCTGCTTCTTTGTGGCTCGTGGCTTTCTAGGCGCCTTTTTTTTAACTTCCAAAACGACTTCTTCATCATCATCTGACATACTCGGCATGATGTTCTTCTTGCGCGACTGTCTTACGAGCTTAGGCTTCAAAGGTTCAGGCACAGGTCCCTCATCTGCTTGCAGATGTCTGTCAGGTTCTAGCTCAGGCTCGGGTTCAGGAGTAGGCTCGGGTTGCTCTTGCTCTTGCTCCTGCTCGTCAAGCTCATCTACATCAGATTCGTCTTCAGAGTCGGGTTGTTTGCGAGGCTTTGAGACCAGTCGAGCCATCTTCTCTTGGGCTTTAGTGAGTGGTTTTGCAGCTGCAGTCTTGCTTGACTTGACTAACTTTCTCGGAGGCATGTATGCAGTGAGCCTATATAGGGCTCGAGAAATAATATTTTCACGAGAAATTCTGACTGTCAGAATATACACTTCTCGCCAATCATGCCCGCTAAGAAGTCAAAGAAGTCTGTCGGTGGCCGCAAGGTCAAAGTCGGTGGCCGTAAACGCAAGGTCGGTGGCCGTAAGATGATGGCAGGCACTGGGTTCTGGAGTTCCATCGGCCGGGCCTTCCGTTCTGCAGGAAACTTCGTCAAGGATCAAGCAGTCAAGGCCGCACCTGCCATTGTAAACGCTGTCAAGAGCTCTGGTGCCGTCGGTAATCTTGTCAGTCAGATCAACCCAACTGCCGGCGCTGCTGTCAAGGCCGTTGGACTCGGCCGTCGTCGCCGCATGGGTGGTCGTGGCGCTGTAACGTCAGAGAGTGTGAAGGTCATGGCCTTTTAAGTGCTTCCGGTGCTTACGCATCCGCCAGCGCTTCTGCCAATGCCGCGCGCATACGTTCAACTGCACATTTGTCTGTGACAGTCTGGATGAACCAGTTAGCATATCTCTTGTTTTTTTTGGCAATTGCCGCGTAAGTTTTGCCCTTGTACTTACCGAAGAAGAGGCGTGGTTGCGACAAATAGGCGTCAAGCGTTGCCTGTCTTTCTTGGAAGGATTGTTGGAGGCGCTGCTCTTCTGAAAGATCGATTACACTTGCCATGATTGTTGGTTGCGCGCGGTCTATATACTTATGTTCGAAAGATTATTTCATACAATTATTCTTGAAATAAGTTTATATGTTCGCGGCCTCTGACTTTTTTATCTTACTAGTCAAAGTCTACTTCCCTACCTTGGGTAAGATACTACTATTTTTAAATTTTTTCAATATTTATAAGAAAAGTAATAATAAGGGATATAATCACCCAATAATAGGTACAAAATACCCGTCCGGGAAGAAGGATGTAGTATAGTATAGGAAATAACCCATATTTCAGAAAGGAGGTAAAAACTAGGGGGGTAGGTAGACTTTTGCCAATAGAAGAAAAAAATAAAAAGTCAAAAAAAGGCGAAAAGCCCATATCGTCTTTGAAAATGCCCTAAACATCGTCTTCGTCCTCTTCATCATCCTTCTTAAAACTGCATCCGAGGTACCAGTTAGTTTTGCAAATCGGCTTTTTTACGATTCCTTTTTCAGCTAAAACAGCTCCAACGGTCTGTGCAAAAATCTTTGGAGACACTGTTTTGCCGATGAATACCTCGTATTTTTGCTGTAAGTCACCTGCTTTAATCTTCTTTTTCAAGTTGATCGTCGGCTCTTCTTCATCATCATCTTGCTCCGTTTCGACAATGATGTACCTGTTAACAAACGCGTCTACAGGGTTTTCACTAGGACGAATGAGCTTGACATTGACCTCCTCGCCCTTGCGGATTCGCGTTTCTACCTTCTTAAGACCAAACGAACATATTCCTGTCTGCTTGAACAACCCGTCCAGCTTGTGTAAAGAGGTCTTCAATTCTATGTTGTTTAGCTGCTCGGCCAGTTCGTTCATAATCTCCTGTCTGGTGAAACTGCCGTCATGGATCATCTTCTGTACCAGCATCACCTCATTTGTCCTTGCGCTATACTTGCTTTTGTCTTCCTCAAACTTGGCCTTGAGCTTTTCCTCAGTCTTCGCTAGCGTGGCAATGTCCTGTGTCAGCTTCTTGACTGCGGTATCGTGATCTGTGTAACTTTCCTTCATCTGTTGCTTAAGCTGTCTGATTTTCTCGCTTAATAGCTCCATTTCTTCTACATCATCTGGTTCGACGCCACGAATGTTGGAATGAGTCTCTTCTAGCTCTGCTAGTGTTATGTCGTCGTATTCGCAGGACTCCGTGAAGCTAGTCTCTAAGATGGACAGCTTGTTCTCTAAGCTGCACATCTGCTTGTGTAATGCGATGGACTTTTCTGTGTGCTTCTCCGTCAGCTTGGCTAGAGTGTCGCCATGCAGCATTATTGGCAACGCTTCACGTATAGTGAGTTCCTTGGGTCTGCCATTGAAGCAATCGTTGCAGATGATTGACTTGCTAGAGTGGAACTGACTGCTGGGCTTATCTTCCTCGCAGTTCATGCAGTGCTTGTCCGCAGCGTTCTTGCTGTAGCAATCCTGGCAGATCAGAGGCTCGCCCTCCATGATTCCGCCGCATCCTACGCAGTGTAACATCTCGCTAGCACGCGTGAAGTTATCAAAATCCGTTGCTATGCCACTGGCGAGCTCTTTTATGGCTTCTAGCTCGGCTTCCTCGCGTTTCTTGTACTCTTCCATCATCTGCTTCTCGGTATATCTTTTTTGTACGACATCTGCGAACATGGATCTGGACATTGTTGTTTGTTACTTGCTTACCTGTGTATATACTTACTCAATCATATTTCTTTAAATAAAAATAAATATTCACTTTTCAAAAATATTATTTATTAAAATTTGTTAAAGATATAACTATAACAGTATATTAAGTAAGTGCACTAAGTATGTATGCTTTAAACCTGGACAACGACGAGTACGAGCCTGAAAACGAGCAGGAAGAGCTTGACCTGGAGCTCATGAGAGAGCCAAAGATTGACTCAGAAGAACCCGAAGACGACGCGCAAGAAGACGACGTGCAAGACGAACCTGAAGAGCCAGAAATCCCGCAGAAGCAATGCAACACCTGTGCAGTTTCCTTCCCGAAGACTCGCGAGAACTTCGCGGCGTTAGGGCTGTCGTGCAAGACCGGACAGCCATACTTCTCGTCAACTTGCCGGCGCTGTGCCGCCCAGAAGAACGCGGCCAAATACGTGCCGGTTCCTCGCGACCAACAGCGCCCTAGGGGACGCGCAATAGTACTTTCGGATGCAAAGCGCGCGCGTCTGTACAAGCTTCTCTACGAGCAGAATCTCTCATGCGCACGGGCTGCTGCGCTCACTGGCGTCAAAGTTAGCACACTGCGCCGCTGGAAGAAGGAAGGTAAGCTTGTAGCGCCTAATGTAGCAGAATGAACTTGATTTATTTATTTTTTTCTAAACAAACTCTTCTTATTAACATATAGTAGAACATGCCGTACGTGAGAGACAAGCTAGAGTACGCCTGCGTCTTTGTTGGCGGCGCTGTTTTGGGATTCTTGTTGGCTAGTAACTACACAACTACAGTAAACCAAGTCGTTTTCGCCACAGTGACTGCCGCGCGACACATAACAGTGAATAACAGTAAGTAAAATTTGATTTATTTATTTTTTTTCTAAAAATAAGAAATGACTTAACATATACTAACTTAGTTAGTCGTCTTCTGCAAATGTCAAACAACGAGAAAATCCTTAAGAAGATCCTGGCGCTAGAGCCCACAGACCAAACGGGCAAGAACGAAGACATCGACGCGCTGCTTTCCGAGACAGATGCTGTAGGCGCCAAAACCTCTATGGCTACGCTCACCAATTGGTGCGAGAAGCTCATCCGTGCTAAGAAAGCCAGAATCCCCATCAGACTGTTCGAACTGATCGGGAAGGTCATTGACAAGCATACGCCCAGTCCAGAGGCACGCGCTGCTTACGCTGTTCGCTTGACACAACTGCGCAAGGCAATCGTACAGACTTACGGAGAAGAGAAAGGCATGGAAGCCATCCGCGAGTCGAAGATCTCTAACTCCAAGCGCACGTTCGAGCGCAATCAGATCGCCAAGAAAGTCCGCGACAAGAAGCATGTGAACGCGTTCGGCATCTCTCTGACCGAGATTAAGGACCTCTGCGGCAAGATGAAGGCAGACCTGGAGACCGCACCGGGCACTTACCAGCACTCAATCGTCTTGCTGTTTGAGCTGTGTACTGGCGCCCGTATCGGCGAGTGCATAAACGCCAGCACGTTCACAGTCATGCCTAAGCGCAAGATCAACGGCAAGTGGGTCTCTTTCATTAAGCAGGTGGGCATTCTGAAGAAGCGCATCGAGAACAAGGACGACCCTGAGGAGCTCGACGACCCCGAACAGAAGGGCGAAGGGCAAGAGGCTGGCGAGAATACTTCGGAGCATGATGATCAGGTTGGAGGTGCTCCTGGTGAACAAAAGGGCTATCAGAACGACGAATACGACCCTCGCGGAGTCCTTGAGAAGCCCGTTCTGCCCTATGCAGACCCTACGTTCTTAGTAGAGCAGCTGGATGCGTGGCGAGTAAACAACGCTGTAGCTAACCCTGGCACTTACGATGAGAAGACAGTGAAGAAGTTTAACAACCGTATCAACGTGCTTCTGCGCAAGAGATACCTGAATCCAGACGACTATCCTGGTGTCCGCATCAAGACACATCTGCTCCGCGCGACATACGCTGCCGCAGCTTATCAACTCTTCTCTACGGCAAACCAGACACTGAACGCGTTCATTCAGGCTTACCTAGGTCACGCAAGTCTCGAAATCGGTCTAAACTACTCGTATGTGAAGATTCTTGACGCTAAGAAGGATGCAGTCGTTGAGGACCCTGCTTTGCCTGAACAAGCAGCGCCAGTCGATATGGAGATCGATGTTCCCGCCGAGCCAGCCATTGCTCCTGTCTATCAGTCAAGTGCAGAAATGGCCAGCCTTCGCGCAGAAGTCGCCTCGATGCGCTCCGATATCCAGCAGATTAATTCTAACTTCTCTGCCATGCGTTCGGACATCCAGCAACTTACCAGCTTGGTCCGTCAGCTCGTACAAGCGCAACTGGCAGACAGAATGCCTCCACGTGTCGGTGTACAGGTAGAGAACATTCCGCGCTTGCCAGAACGTGAAGATAACCTTCCGGAACCAGAGCCAGCCGCTGTCGTCCTGCGTCGCTCCAAACGTCTCAAGAAGTAAGAAAAAAACAACTAACATTTCTTTTTTCAAGCTGATTTGCTTACTGCTTTTTCTTCCGTCGTAGGTACTGTGATGTCCGCGTTGTCAATGAGAACGTCGTCTATCGTAAGTCCACGCGGAAACTGGACCTTGCATGAGGTAAACATGCCGTTTTCGAACGTAATCTTGCATTCGACGACACCGTTCTTGACAGCAGTTATGTTAAGTGTGACAGGCAGATCGCGACCGTCCATTCTTGCTGCTCTCTGTATATAAGAGGTACTATCTTTTGTTTAAAAAATATTATTATCTCTTCTTTTTTATGCTGTTTTCTGTTCTTGTGCAGCTGGCTGAGCTGTAGGCTGCGTTACAATCTGCCTGGCTTGTAGCAGATCTTGGTAATACTTCATCTTGAGGTCGCGCGCGGCCAGTTCGTTGTAGTTGTCTCGTTTAAAGAACGCTAGCGAGAAGTTGCACGACTGACCGTTGAAGTCCAGCACATTATCATCTAAATCCGTAATCTTGAAGTTAAACGTGCGGCCAGTGCCTTTCTTCAGCCGTTTGGCGGAATAGTCTGGCGCAGGGTTGCTGAAGCCGATGTTGCTGAAATCATAGGTGTTGAAGGACAGAATCTCTTGTAGCACGTTGCTGCCGATCGGCGTGCTCACGCCTTCTCCTTCCACGCAATCAGCCTTTACGATCAAACCACGGACTGTGTTGAAATTGCACACGTTCGTGCTGATCAGACTCGATGCAGTGAACGTATTGGTGCTGTTGTAGTTGAAGCCCATCTGGTGATAAAGTAAAGTGCTGGTGGGAAAGGTGAAGCTTGGCTGCGTGCCGCCGTTGCCGGTGACGCCGTAGGTAAACTTACCTGTGTTGACGGTTGCGTTTTGCGATGGCATGGTTACCGTATAGGAATATGCATTAGGGCTACCCGCAATGAGTGCCGCTTGTAATGCTGCACGGAATGCAGCCATCGTGTAGTTGCCAGCCGTCAGAGTGATTGTGGCGCTGGCGACGCCTTCTGTGAGAGTAAGCGTGTTGAAACCTGCGCGAACCACGTAGTAAGATTTCGGGAAGCTTCCCTGCAGCAGAACCACCGAATCGAAGTCATGGGAAGCAGGCAGATCAATGCTATAATTGAAATCGCCTGTGGTGCCGCTGGTTGAGTAATCTGAGTCGACAAAGGCATAGAAAGGTCTTCCGAGCATACAAGGGGTTCAAAAGGGATACCCTTTTTGCTATATCTTGTGAGCTAAACTTTTTTACCACTGTAATGAAGGAGGAACGTGTATTGGCATGCCATCGAGCGTTCTAGCAGTATGCGGTCCTGCGGATCCTCGTTTCGCGCCGCCAGACTGTCCACTCATGCCGATTGGGTCCGGAAGTCCGAGTCGAGGCCACATTCTTGGTCTGTACTCTGCAGTCCTCATGATAGCACCACTGCCAACCATGGTAGGCCGACTCTTGCCTTTCTTGCGACCCTGGCCAAGATTGACGCCAACGTGTGGATTCTCTGCGACGCCTGCATGAACTACCGGTCTGTCTCTTGCCCTCAGCTCTCTTACGGTCTCTTCTGCCTGTTCCTTTTTGTATTGGGCTATAGACTTGTTAAGTCTCGTAATTCGAGCCATCTGCGCGCGCGTGTACCACATGCCGTTTTCCCATTGCATGCTGTGCGTGCCGCTGCGCGCCTCCTGGCCTCCTGTGTTAACAAGCTCTTTAACTTCTCTTCTGTTCTTTGCATCTGCCCTGCGCGCTGCATCCCGAGCTCTCGCTGGTGCTGCTGCTGCTCTTGCCGCTGCGCGTGCTGCGCGTTCAGCTGCTATCTCATCCGGAGTAAGGACTACGCCTGCTGGTGGTGCTGCTGACATTGCCCGATAATACTTTGCAGGTAGGTATATCCTAGTGAACAAAGTTCTTCTCGCTTAAATATATCCGAACCGGTCGAACTTCTGCATGAGGTTCTTGGCCTCAGCCTCGCCCTTGCGGACTGCCGACCAGCCACTTGCGTCAATGAACGGTTTGCCTGCGAACCTGTCCATCAAGAACTTCATGGCGTGGAATCCACACAGATTGCTGTTCTCGGCTTGGTGCTTGACCCGATTGACCTTGAACTTGAGGTAAATGTCGAGCTTGTGGGCTTGTAGCATCTTCTTGAGCTCGCTCAGCAGCAGTTCGTCTGGCTCTTCCGCGAAGCTGTCGAAGTAGTCTATTTCCTTGTCGTCGACTGTATCAACGTACACAGCGGTCCAGTGTGAGCCTGGCTTTGTGCTGGGGTCTTTGTTCATAATGAAACCGAACTTGTCGAACGGCAGTGACTTTTGTGCTAACAGATGGACCTCATCCGCGGCCACAACGCCAAGGAAACCGTCCTTCACATAATTCTTCATCATCTTAAGAATCTGATCGCTGTACACTCCTACATCATACGTTTGGTCCGCAAGCTTGCCCTCGCCCATCTGGGAAGGTTCTGGCAACGGTATGTTCGCATCAGCATCCATTGCTGCCAGGTCTTCTGCTGTAGGCTCAGTCAGCTTCCGTTCTGTAGCAAACAGCTGTCGTTGCGGTCCCACGGGAGGTTGTGTAGCTAATGCAGTCAAGTCGCCTAGCTGCATCTGTCTGGGTAAGCCAGTGGCAGGATCCCTAACGAACTGTGGTTTTCCGGCAACACGTGGCGCTGGCAGCATTGCCCTTCTCATTGGCGTCGGCAGTGCTTTGCGTTCTGCATCTTTGGCATCTTGATCGGCAGCTTCAGCCGCTGCAGCAGCAGCGTCTTCGGCAGCTTGGGCTTGGGCGTCTGCAATTTCTTTCTGGTCCTGTATTCTCTCGTACAGTTCGATAAGCTCGAACGCCTTGTTGAACTTTTCTGTATTGCCTCCACCCTTGCCCTTCTTTCCTTCTTCTTCCTGAATTATCTGTTGGGCTTTCTTGTACTGCTTTTTTGTAGGTCCTTTCGCTGCTCTTGTGGCCGCCGCCTTCTTCGCTGTTTCCTTGCGCTGTCTCTCTATTTCAGCAAGCTGAATATCACGTCCCACCAGCCTCACTCTGGTATCTGCCTCTGCGAGTTTCATAGCTTCTCCTTCCGGATCTGGGCCTCTAGGATCTGCAGCTGCTGCATCGGCCTGTGCCGCAGAACGCCTCGCGCCTTCTCTCGCTGCCGTATAGGCCCGTGCTCTGTCTTCTCGTGACATTCCAGCAACTACGCCCTGCTTGTTTTCCTTCCCATCTGTGATCGCCAACAGCTGCGTAGTCAGTGTCGCGACCTTTCTATCGCCTTCCGCATTCGCTTTTACTGTAGCGGCGGCCGCTGCGTCTCTTTTCTCTTGTTCTGCGATGTTCTCAGCTTGCTTCTGTAGAATCTTCTGAACATTCGGATCCAGTGAAGAATAAGACACCAGAGGAGCGCCAGAGCTGAGGAAGCCCTTTGGCAGCCCTGTCTCTTTCTCGCCTTTCTTGTTAACACGTGCTTTTCGCTTCCTGCCGGGCGCTGTCGTTCTGACTTTCCGCAACAGCTTCTGCATGATCTTCTTGGGCTCACTGCCCTTGGGAAAGTACACCTTCTTGCCTCCGACACGAATGAAGTAGCGGTCCTGTTTTTTGTCATAGTACAGGCGTGGAGGGCGCGCCTTGGCCGTCTTGGCTTTCTTCGCTTTCGCCTTTGCCATGAAAGGTAGTATACTACACCAGAGAAAGTTTTGCAGTCCCAAAAAACATCAATCGGAGGTGCGGAGGTGGCCTCTGCTTTTATTCGCTGTAAAACTCTACACACTGCCAGACCTTCGCCGCTAGCGCTGTTTGCGCGCCACCGCCGGCTTCCGTAAAGCAGCGCACGAGGAACTTGTGGTAGCCGTTGATCTGTACGGGCTCATCGAATACAACCGTTAGAGCCTCCGACTGCACTCCTGTGATCATCGTGTCGAGGAACCCAACGATGCCCATGCCTTTGTTTAGGCTGGACGAGAGAAGATACTGGTCTGCAAGGGCACCAGCGATGGCGATGTTGTGCTTAGGAGGGTGGAATACGGCTCGTTTAACTGGAAACGCGATGTTGATCTGAACATCAATCTGCTGAACTGGGGTACCGCCTGCTGTAAAGTTGAGGAGGACGTGCTGCGTCTGCGAGCGTGCTTTCGACATTTGCGGAACTTGTGCGTGTATACTATACCTGCGAAGTTTTCTCCCAATAATATTTTTTTTCCCGAGATACTTCGCAGGTAAGATATACTGCTGTGTTTTCATGCCTCGTGCAAAGAAAGTCGTGATC
>ERZ724506.450-NODE-450-length-14430-cov-4.175235_pt1 | contig 14430 bp, 11 predicted proteins | sample MGYA00376039_ERZ724506 | MGnify/ENA primary metagenome ERZ724506 (study PRJEB28724, sample SAMN07190887) | wastewater metagenome | isolation source: effluent of sewage treatment plant in Hong Hong | place: USA: Christiansburg, Virginia | collected 2016-03-01 ... | reverse complement strand
TATTTATTTCAATAAATAATGTTGATCCAACTCGAAAACTTGCATGGCTGCGTAATAATTTCCGTCTGCTGATTTTATGTTGTATTCTTTACTGCATTTGAACCCCAATCGACTGTAATATGAAGTATACCCTAATATGATCACTGCTTTATAACCTAATTCAGTTGCTCTTTTAAGAGAGTATTTTATTAATTCTCCTCCTAACCCTTTTGATTGTTTCAATGGAGAGATACTGACTGGGCCAAATGTTATAGTAGGCAAGATCACTCCATTTTAATATTGCACACTAGAGTGAGAGTACATGATGTGCCCAATAATCTGTTACTTTTATTAAATAACCAAACTGAGCTCAGAGATAAAGTCCTTACTTTTTCTCATCTTGTGCAAGAGAGCATGCTAATCAGCTCCAGTTTATTTAGATTCCAGAAAGCTTATCTGGTAATTTATTAAGTAGCTCTATAATCTGATTATTTCTCCACTCTAATTGTCCAACCTTGATCCATCCCTTTAACAAATAAATATACTTTTATAAATAACCTGATAGGATAATTCTAAAAATTATAAAAATTTGATAAAATAATAGATTTTAATAAATGGATATACAGGAAAATAATGGACAGAATAAAGCTAATTAGTAGCAACCCCCTGCATCATAGGTACAATAGGAAAAGAAAGAACCCATCAAATAATAATAAAACAATGACAAATAAAAAGATATTAAAGAAAAAGATAAGAAAGATAAATAGAAATAAAAAACTATTACTGTCACTGTTAAGGAGATGAATACTCTTACAAAGAAAATTACTAAAATGTAAGCCCTCATCAAATCGCTAGAAGCTACTAAAAAATAGTTATAGCCCTTACGAGCGGAATCGTAGATTCATAAAAAAGAAAATAGTCAGCTCAGGGATTATCTGACTGCACTATAAAAAAAATATGAGTAGGCCAAAAAAGGAGAAACATCTAAACAAGGAATGGAATAGACAATCAGACATCTACAGAAAATGGTGGACTAATCAAGTAAAAACTAATAGAGAGCGAGAAAATAATAGGCTAAATATAGGTAGTTTTTAAAACATTAGAAATAAATGGCAAGCGGGCTTAAAGTTTAAGTTTAAGACCTTAGAAGGATGTCTAGTTAGTATTTTTTACTCAAGCAAGAAGTTTCCAGGCTCAATCATTAATGTATTCAGTTGAGATAAGCGAGAGACTAATACCCTATCATGTTAAAAAAATATGAATAACTTGAACTCCAAAACTAGAAACTTAAAAGCTAAACTGAATAGCGTAAAAAATAGTACCATTCTTAAAGAGATCTCAAGTAAAAACTGGAATCAAAATTACAGACAGTTCTACAAGCAAACAAATAACTGACAAAATAAAAAAATAAGATTCTCTGCGAAAAGGAGGAGCTGTATGGCTAATTTTAAGCCTTGAAACAACAACTGGAAGATTAAAGAACTGATTGGGAGTTAAAAATGAAGAAGAATACCCATGTAAAATATATTTTATCAATAGTAAGTTAAGCAATTAAAAATAACTCTGCATCAAGAGCATGAAAAGTTAAAGATTACTGAGCATCAGCTTTAATAGGCGAAGAAAAATGTGAAACAAAAAGTTGACCTAGATAGAGTGAGACTTTCAACTCTCTAGAAATAAGATTTATTCAACCTTCTCTAATAAGCTGAAGTAAATAAAAAGATATTAAGATGAAATTGGTCTCTCTCAAAATGGCAGTAAATGATGCCAGTCAAACAATCCATGAACTCACTTAAAAACTCGCATAGAAAGATAAATCAGTAATGTCCTTAGCAAGGTAGCTGACGAAAGATTACCCAAACTTAGATGAGAGCGAGGGCATGGAATACATATAAAAAGACATCATAGCGATGGGAAAGCTAAGAAAAGATGATTGGGGTGAAATTGTCTAAAAAGTAATGATATAAAATCTAAGACTAAAATACTCAGTAACAGCTTTAGGATAATAATATAACTCCATGATGAGATTATAGAAATAAAAATAGGTGCCAAAGGGGAAGAAATGATAAAATAATTATTGCATATTATAAAATAAATATGATTATAAAAAATTATCATTAAGAAAATATAATCAAAGTCATTTTTTTTTCTTTGCTTTTGATTTATTCGTTTGGAGGGGACCATTTTATAAGGCTTTGCTTTATTTTGGTAAGTTTTTCTTTCCATTTTCCTAAGGAATCTGTTATCTTTATACTAAACTAATAACTCTATTATTACGATTACTATATTATTTCTAGTCCATTGAGTTCTAGGATTATTCTATATGGCCATCTTCTTAAGATAGTTATTATGGTTCATCTTAGTCTAAGTCTTCATCTGACATCTAGTTATTCTACATCAGGTCTATGCTTGAGTTTTAACCTTAAATGTGTTATTATTTTTTTGCTGTTTTCAATAACTATTCTATCTCTGCATTGTCCTTGTTTTTCATGACTGCATAGAGTTTTTATTTGAGGAGGGCGGTGTCGATGGGGATTGTTAGACCTAATATCTACATTGCTCTTCGTTTTTTAATAAATTTTCCTTTTATTCTAAGCCTCTCCTCAGCTACTTTTTGTCTACAATTGTAACAGATTTTTCTATTCCAAGTTTTTTTTCTCCTTTTTTATAAATATCTCTATACTTTTAACCTTCTCGTAGATTTTATTTATTTTTGATCTCTTACCATTAAGAGTCCACGTACATATTCTAAGGGGATTTATCTTTCTTTTAAGACCTCTGCTAAATCATGAGGAAAATAAGAATGATAATTAAATTTTGATTAGTTATAAACTGTCTCGAGCTTTATCCGACTCTAAGGTAAATCGGGTTCGATCATCTGATTCACTCGAACTTGGTGAACGGGCATTTTTTAATCGTCATCACTCTAGCTAAATACTTCTCCAATTTCCATGGGCTTGAAGCCAGATTGCTAAATTTTCACCTTATTCTATTAATTGTAGAGCTGTATGATCTGCTTCAAAGGAGCTGAATTAGGTTTGGTCGTGTTGATGTTCGATGTGAGAATGTCAAGCGAATTTCTGAAATCTCTACGAGGTAGCTGATCAGAATCCTTTATTAGTAATAAGTTACTTTCAAAATATTAACATAGTCAAAAGATGATTTTCGGCCACCAAAAATATTGGAATTACTCAGAGCCATCTGGTTAGGGTCGACGGACAGGGAAGACAATGATTAAACGTCCAGTTTTTGTTGCTAGCTGCTCATAATTGTGGCTTAGGGTTAAAATTATTTATGGCCACTAATTGTATGGTCACATTAAAATACGACCTCTGATCGGTATTTTATAGAATATAACAAAATAATTGAAATATTGGTAATTAAAAAATTAATATTTTGCAACTTAATAAGTCCTAAAATAGCGCTTTTAATTAAAAATAACAATAAATGGGATAATTAATTAAAAAAATCATAATTAACAAATATATTTATATCTCATTTGTATTTATTCATTTTTTTCTAGAAGGAAATTTATCTGATCGAAACTTTCCTCTATATCTTTATCTTTTTATTTGTTTGGGATATATCCTTTTAGATGAACTAAATGGAGTTGTTTTTGTGTAACTAATATTTCTTATCAGAAAAGATGACGTTCTTTTCATTTAAAAGATATCGAATAACTGAAGAATTGATTAGATTTTCGCAAAAGGATAAATGATATGATCTAGGAGAGCAGTAGGAGATTGCACTATTAATTTTTGTATAAATTTAGATTGATAAATGGATAAAGTTGAGAAAATTAGAGACGACTCTCCATAACTTGAGCCAGTATCTCAATCATTTGTTGAATCTGAAGAATCTCACGATATTCTAGTTTCGAAGCATCTAATTCCACCTCCACTGATGCTTCTGCCGAAACAAACTGATAATGAACCGAAATCTCTGATGCCCATGCTTCCCCTGCCTGCATTTATAGGCATAATCCCCCACTTCCAACCCTTAGATACCCCTTTGCAAAACAAATTCGAGTAAGAAAACACTTACTTCAATTGGATCGGTGATGCTTTTGATCACATAATATACAGAAAATATGAGTAGGCTTCTTATTGCAAGATTGATGATATTGAATAGAATTGGAATATCTGGGCTTGTGATGTGATGAAAATAACTCAAAATCAAGCTCAACAAAAAACTCAAAACGCAACTCAATCAAATACGAATAATAATGCAAACAAAAACTAATAATAAGATTTAAAACCTTTTTACACTCCAAAAAATTCTTCTGATAAAACCCTCATATTCTAATCAAGATTCGAATGTGGGAACTTATCTCTCGTCTCGAAAATTAATTAATTCTAGTACAATTTGCTTTTACAAAATGATATTAATACGAATGGCTACTCCCAGTGGTTTTTTTTCAAAGTTACGAACACGACTAAATCGATGAAAGCCAAGTTTAATATACTTAACCTTTACAAACATAACAGTTTGTACAAGTGCGGGATGAAGGTTATTATCTACTCTGTGAAGGAATCTGAATAGAAAAATTTGTCTTGGCATCGAGGCGGTTAAAATATACAATATTACTAAAATTGTTATAGTAAAAGTACAAATTAATACAAACCTTTCTATACACTTTCATGGTAGCATACATTCACCCACACTGGAGACTAGGTTTATTTCGCATATAGTTATCCTTTTACTTACACTAACCTCAACAACCTTGTAGAGAAAATATAATCAGATCCGTTTACTCGAAATATCTGCAGAAGAAGTCCTCTTTGCAAGACACTCGCAGGAAATAGGGTGGATATATTAACTATTACTGAAGATCACCCGTTTTAAGATCTATAAAAAGGATATATAGTTATTACTGCGAGAATACATCCTGGAGAAACAGTGTCTTCTTATGTCTGTAATGGAATCTTATAATTTCTCCTCTCACAAAATTAAAAAGCGAGAAAATTACGCCAGCATTTTATATTCAAAATCATTCCAATGATCAATCCTGATGGTGTTATTCACGGAAACTATAGATCCAATATCAGTGGATTTGATTTGAATAGAAAATGGTAAAACCCGTCGAAATTATATCATCCAGAAATATACTACTGTAAGAAATTATTATAAAATATTAAATAAATCGGCTAAATTGTGTTCTTTTGTGATCTTCACGGCCATTCTATGAAAAAGAATGCTTTCATTTATGGCACACATGATTCCAATGACCCTAGAAAAGGTAAATAGTTTCCTTATCTTATTAGTAAGCTCTTTCGGGGATTTTCATTTCGAGATTGCAGCTTTTTGAAAAAGTAAGAGAGGTAAGGGACTACGAGAACAGTCTTAGCATCATAAGTCTATAACGAAAACGTTTTTACCCTATAAAGTTCTTTTTGTGGCCCATAATATGAAAATATTCATTTCACGGTGAGACATTTTGAAGAGCTAGGTTAGAAATTTTGTGAAGCATTATTATTAACATTTAAAGATCGAATAAAATAAATGCATATTGCAGCAGCCATGAGAAATAATAGTGCTAATGTGCCTCATTTCCCCAATGATGATTCTCTATTGGAGGACGAGAGCTTGCTCAACTTCGAATAAATAGATGAAATGAATTTGAGATAGAGAGTTAATAGTTAAAATTCTCAAGGATCATAGCCAGAGAACGAGAATTTAACTGTTTTAGAATAAAAAACAATTAAAAAATATTTAATTCTGAAAGCGACTAGGCCCCAAACATCATTTATGGGCCGAAGGAATAACCAATTTTTTAGAAAGACTCATTCAAAAGATATTACAGCTAAATTTAAATAAAAAAAAGTATAGTTTAATATACATAAATCAAGTTCCCCAACAAAGAGAAAATAGTTATATGAACCTCCAAAAGTGGATAAAATAATAAAGCCAACGAAAGATAATCTTGAAAAGATATAGAAGATAAAAGTAGAACCAAAGCTTTTCTAGCCTATATAATTTTTGTCTGTAGGGCTCGAGAGAAAAAGGAATTATAGATCAAGTACTAGATTAGGCTCCGTTAATCCTGGTGAAACATAAAGAACATTTAAAAAATAAGATAAAACATCATCGAATGTTAAAATCGTTTTGAATAAAAATTATTAATTCAATAACAAAGCATAAGAAACGGAGTCATTCTTTAAGAACTCCACATTAAAATCATTTATAAAGTAAGAGCCAAAGAAAGAGCGAAGAGTCTCTGATTTCATCATAAGAAAAAGTAAAATGAATGTCATCTAAGATAAAAATTCAACCAATCTGTTTAAGAGCGTTTTATCATCTTTAAGAAAATAAAAGAAATGAGAAAATAATGCAAAACTTAGCCAGTACTAATAATTTATAATTTTTTATATTTCTATTCTCTCTGATAGTAACAATATTCTTGATATTATCATTAAAAATTAAGTTATTTAAATTATATAAATTTAAATGAAATAGAGCAATTAAGTATAGATAACCCAATAGTATGTGGAATCTTTGACTTAACCCACTAAAGATTTTCTTTGTCCTCTTGAAGCTAATACATATGGCATCTAATTTATCAAATTTAAAATAAGAAATTACGAAACTGATGAGACTTTAGTATAGATCATTAAGAAGCCTGAAGATATAGGAAAGCCCTTAAAGTAAAACTCTCGTAAGATTAAATATAACTTTGGACCATATTTTTTTATGTTGAAGGTTCTTGGAACTACACTCAAGTTCAAAACAGGACCTCAGCCCGTAAAAAAGTTTACCATGATATAACGTCACTACTTCAAAAACAAACTAATAAAATCATACAAATTCTAAGCTCCATTTTGCATGCCAAGCTCTACAAATGAAATGTAAGCAATTTACGAACTCCCATAACTGAGTGAATAATAAATGGAAGATATGATAAACAGCCCCTGGGAAACAGTGTCAGATAGTTTTTATTTTGTTGAAGGTAAATTAATAATACATACAAAGGCTGAGTTTAGCTATGCCTATAGCTCATAATGAATAATGTAATGGAAATATGATATTTTTATGAATAATATAAGAGAATCTACAAAAAACGAAGATATTTTAATGTTGTGAATTAGAATTTTTTTCATAGAATATTACATCTGTGCTATACTATAATTTTTTTGTTTAAAGTAAAAATGTTCAATCCTCCACTTAAAAAAACTAAAAGCTTAAAAGAGGATCAGTATGAGTATGATGAAGCAAATAAACTCGGATAGGGTTCTTTTGCAAGGGTATACAGAGGTGTAATAAAAAAAAATAACAGAGTGGTTGCGATAAGGTTTTTACCATTAACTCTCATTAAGTAGTATGGTTAAAAAATTAAATAAATAATAACTGGATAGGTTAGTGTTCTAAAAGAGCTCTCTTCTTCAGATTCTATTGATGTTCTCTTTACAACTAGAATCTATGATTGCTTTATGACTCAAAAGGATGTTGTCATGATATTGGAGTTCTGTCCTTAGGGTAATCTTGAAGATATTATCAAAAACGGCGCACTTTCAGAAAAATAAGCACTTGAAATTGTTTATCAATTAGCCAGAGGACTATCTTTTATAGCGAAGGAAAAAGTTGTCCACAGAGATATCAAGCCAGACAATATTTTTATCAAGAAATAGGGAAATCATAAGATTTTTAAGCTAGGTGACTTTGGATTCGCAGTTAAAAAGCAACTAAATAGCTAAATGGTCGGAACCCCGAATTTTATGTCCCAAGAGCAGTTTCGAGAAGATAATTATGGCTCAGAGGTTGATGTTTGGGCTTTTGGTCTCATGGTCCATTACATGCTTTTTAAATAATATTATTTTATTGCTAACAGCGAAATGCAAATAAAAAAAAGAGTATTGGGCTAGAAATACGAGTTAAAAAAGCATCATCTAAGCAAAATATCAAAATAAATGGCTGATTTTCTGAGTTTATGTCTAAAATTCGATAAAAAATAAAGAATTTCCGCAATAAAAATCAGTTAACACCCAGTTTTTAATCCTGTGAGGCAAAAAGTATAAAACTTAATAAAATAAGTAACAAATTCATCAAATGTCTATGAAAGTAATCTTATGAGAAATACAATCAAAGGAAAAGTTTCCAATTAAATTATTAAGTACAGCTTTTTATTTGATTTGGCAAATGCATTCGCTAGGATAAATCCGTACAATTACGCAACCCTATATATATTGAAGCATGCCCTAGGATAATTAACTGTCCTTAAAACCAATATGCAAAATAAGGTAAACTTTTTTGGACATCCAGATTGGAATAGCTTTTGCTCAAGCTAAAATTACTAAAAGAGCTTTAAAATGTTAAAAATGTTGATATAAAAATGTGAAATGAGCTTCGAAACATCTTTTAATAACGTAATTCCGATGGTGAGAAACCAATATGGCGAGCAAGCTGCAAATGGAATCCAACAAAATCTAGGAAAAGGCCCCTTCGATCAAATAAAGCCTGAAATCATCAGCTATGAGCTCCAGAATAATTGGTTCATGTGGGTACAACAAAATAAAAACCCGGAAACTCATTTACTTGGATTATAGCTTGTCCTAGCTCTCCACATCTATCAAAATAAGCCAATTGATTTCGATTTTACTACTTACGAGATTCAGAAAGGAACATTAGATCTAAAATCGCGAACTTAGTTTATTGAATCTGCCTTGAGTAGATCGAAATGATAAGTTCATATAGTTTTATTACAATAAAAATCCATAAAAATTACATCTAATTTTGGCAAAACTAAAAAAAGCTTAAATTTATATTTAAATTACTAAAAACATTCCATAAAATTCAATGCAAAAACAATCCCACCTATAATTCAATCATCAGTCAATACCAACCCTGCTGTCAATCGACGCACAATCAGAAGTGTCGGTAGATCTGAGACCAAATTAGCAATAACCGCTGATATCAAAAATACTGTTGCTCTGCATCGAGCTATAAAGAAAGGAAATAATATTGGAGCAATACAGAACATAGATTTAATTTAAAGAAGAAATTAGAAAATCGCAGATTTAGAATACTCATAGGGATATGCAATCCAAATGGGATATATTATAGAGATAAAATAAAGCATTGGCTTAAAATAACACGCTCTTAAAAAATAATATGGCAGATATGGAAAGAACCATCTCTGAGCTTCGCATCAACAAGTAACGATCCATGTACAATAAAGATCTGGAGTAGAAAATATATAATCTATAATTACGTCTAAAAAAGGCAGAATAATAAAAAATAGAATACGTAGAACGTTAGAAATCATTAAAAAGAGAAAATTCAATGCTGTCATTCAGTGCAAATAAAACTTCCTAAAAGAATAAAATTCGAGATCTTTAGCATGAGCTCTCACAATAAAGAAATAAGCTATAAGCAGAGAGAAGACTCACATCATAGTTGAAACATTAAATGGAAAGATACAGTATTGAGGTAAAAAATTATAAAGAGAATTAATTTTTAATTAAAAGATCATATGAATAAAAGATACAGAAAATATAGATTACCAAAGTTACTTAGGATCTCAAGAAGTCACAATTTACTGCAGTCAACGAATAGAAAATTGCATTATTATCCCAATAACTAAATAGACAACGAGATTAGATGGAAAATACAAGAAAGCTTTTGAAGAATGAACAATCCAAAGTATCCGAACTCTAATCCCAATTAAAAAAAATGCAAGAGACCATAAATCAAAAATAACAAGGACAACACTCCTTACAAATGCAAATCCAATCCCTCCAATTGTAAATTAGAAAGAAATAATAGCAAATCTATACGAAAATAAACTAACAGCAAGTCAGTTAGCAAACTATTAAGACATTGAAGATGAAATATAATGATATGGAGTACTTTATTAAGTAGAAAAATCATGAGTATAGTTTTAGAGATCGGGAGATTGAGAAATTAGGTTCGGTTGTGGAAAAATATTAGAAGGAGATCGATGATTATAAAAATTAAATAAGGAAACTTAAAAGAAAGGCAGCAGGTTCATCAGAATGTTAAATCTGCAAAATCCGCTCATCAGTTTCAATATCAAGCGCCAAGAACATTGGAAACCCTAAAAAAGTAATGGACTTATAAGAAATCATAAAATAGACATAAAAGCTGAACTTATCCAACAAAAAGATAGAAAGCTTAATAAACCATCACTAAATCAGCATTCAGCACTCTCAAAATACAACAAATTTGAGTATTCAGTCTCACTCAAATTCCCAACAAACTATGATTAATGCTAATTAATGATTTTTTCTACCAATCATAATATCGAGATGTTTTATTTAAAATTATTTTATTAAATCATTTTGGCTTAGAAGATTCAATATCCTTTGAAGTTATATGTTGCTTTAGTCCCTAAAAGTTTCTCTGCCAGGGGTATATCCAAATCCTCGGGAGATTTAATATTTTTGGTTAATTACTCAAGGATTTTCTCATTTTTTTAAGAGATTAGCTTAGCTTCTTAATAAGAATGCTCGCTATAAAAAACAGCTCGATAATGTGAGCAATAATGATAAGGGAATAATTGACTTATTTTTATTTAGGTTATCTTCTTCAGTAAGAATTTTGGGTTTGCTAGTCTATCGAAGTTTTTGATTGACATCTATGCTATAGCATCACCGCTTTTCTTCTGTTGTTTGTCATAAAATTAAAATGCTTTACCGAATCCATGCTTTTCTATCAGAGAATCTAAGACTTGGCAATCATAAAAACCTACATTGACTGCTTGCCATAAAAAAGGAACTATTGTATGGGCTGAATCACCAAGAAGTACTGCTTTATTACTGTAAAACCATGGCTTTGTGAATAGCGTACCAAAATATCCAACAGGATTTTCTATGAACTGATATACAGCATTAGGAATGATATCAAAAACATCTCCAAAATTTTATTTTAAGAATTCTTAGATTTGCTGTTAATCCTTTGTCCCCTAATAAGTTACAGGGCCTTCTGATGGAAGTATAAGGGTTAAAGAGAATGTTCCATTCAGATTAGGTTGACCCATCATAAGAAAGTTACCCCTTGGCCACAGATGAACACAGCTGGGATTTAGCAAATATTCCCCATTTTAATCAGCTGGCAAGAAAAATTATTTGTACTCAGCTTCGAACCAATGAGTGTCTTCAGACCCTCCGGTTTATCTATTAATTACATCTCTAACCTTAGAGTTTGCGCCATCAGCCCCATATAGGTAAGTTCCACTAAACTGCACAGTTTATTAATCATTGACAAAAGTATAGACATTATTCTAAAAATCTGCATCTTCGAAAGCATGCCTAAAATAAAGATCGACATTATTATTTTATGCTATGCTGAGCAGTACTTCATTTAATTTGTTACGGGATATGCAATAGCTTACTTAATTTTCAAAGGTTCCATAGGGCAAAAATTATGTTTTCTAATTTTTTACGTGAATAGCTCTGCCTTTTATTATAGTAGCATGTTACAGCACTTCATATTTGATCCCAACTTTCTCAAGGGCTTATATCCCCCTTTTGCTTAGAATAAGATTTATAGATCTTCCTTCAGCGATAACTTATTGCCTCAAATCCCAATAACTTTAAAAAACTGCAATAGAGTGGCTCCTCTTCCTCAGAAATAGTGCCCACAGAGACCCCACTAACCCACCCCCACATATAATATGATCGTAGTGTTTAAGATGTGATTGATGCATCGAGTTTAAAATAAAATATCAATATTAAAACCTGAAACTTCGACAATAAAAATAAAGAATAATGTAAGTCAATAACTAATTATAAAAGATATTGTGAATGATCAGTATAAACACACTAATGTTTTGTTGTTAATGGATGTTCGACTTATAATTTTTTATTTTATGATTTCTAACAAAACTAAATTTCTAGATTTTACGAATATAGTGGAAAATTGATATGTAAAAATACAAAAATACAATGATAAGTGAACGTAAAAACTTACATGAAGTGTAAAAAAATAAAAAACTTGGATTAAAATCATAAAATATCAATCAATAACTATATAGTGCTAAGTTTTTTTTGCTTTCTCCATATTTTTCTTTTCCTTTATATTATTTATCAAGTTGTTAGTGGTTTTACTCATCATATTTTTGTTAAGCTATTCACCTTTTCTTTATTAATTTTTAGGTTGTTCAACATTTTTGGGAGGAATTTTAGGTATTGGGATTTCTCCTGATTCTTATATCTATAGCTCTATGACTGAGTTCAGATTTTGAGATTGGATTTCTGCTGCATTTATTTTTTACGAGAATAATTATGATTATGATATCTTTTTGTGCCTCAAATTATTTTTTTATTCGTTTATCTGGCTTTTTGGTACTTTCGGATGGGGCTCACCTGATTATTTATGTTGTTCAATGTCATTTCTATTGCTGTTTATATGCATAAAATGAATCTGCTTCGATCCCTCATTCTGCTGAATACTTCCATTGACACGCTCCTTATTATTTTCGCAATCTGGTTGGAATGGCTTATTTTTGTCATTCATTTACTCTTAGCTGTCATAGGAGATGGATATGACTTCATCTTCATCCGATATACATGTTATCTGGTATATTTTTTATATTGGACTACTTTTGCTATTTTTATTGGACTTATTGGCCTTAGAGTTAGATTTAGATTTTGACTTAGACTTAGACTTAGATTTCGATCTTGATTTTTTCTTCTTTTTATCTTTTGATTTACTTGATTGCATTTATTTTAAGAACTATTTCTATATCTACTTTTGGATTCTTCTTATCCTTTCCCTTTAGCTTTATCTTTCTTTCTATTTCTTTGTCTAATTGATCATATTATTTCCAGATACGCATATACAATCATCTGATGCATTATCATTACCAGAATTGTCAATTATTTGTGCCTATTATTCAAGGCTATTCAAATTTTATTACAAATCCGACTTTTTATTATGAGCTTTATCTGTTTTTTATCCTTTTGTAGTTGTTTATTTTTGTTTTGAGCTTTTGTGCTATGGCTATTGTTCTTGGGTAAACACGAAGTTTTGTGATTTTTTATCATATCCAATTGAAGAGTACTAATTATATTTCTATTTATCCTCTAACCTTCCAAATATATTATTCTTCTAAAAATTTCGATTCCTCATATGCTATCCACTGTTTCCTGCGTTAGATCTAAATCTGTCTTAGATACGGTGATTACCCATATCATTTTCACTATCACTACTTGATATTTATATCTCATTATTCTCATTGATCCGATACTATTTTTCTTACAACGAGATTTATTGCTTGCTGTATTAGTAGTCAGCTGTTGTAAATTTGTGATGATGCTCTGTTGATGATTGATGGAAACAGTAAAATTTTAACTCTACCTCTGCGTTATACTATTGCTTTGCAAGTTTGAAGTATTATAGATTTTTTTATTTGAATATTTGGGTTGCGATCTTTTCATCAGCATTAACACGCGAGAATTTCCAGTCTATCACACAAACTCTGCTCGAATTCCGCAAAAGTAAATCAAATTTCTTAAATCTTTTGGCTGAGAACTTTCTCATCCATTTTTCTGATGAAATAGTAACATAACCGCCTTCAATCATTTCTCGACCAATGATCAAGCAGATGCTGTTGATTATTTTTGTTAGTTTATAACTGAACTTGGCTTGATGTAGCACTTGCTTATTTAAATATTAGTTATTTCTTACTAGCCCTGATCCTTTAATCATTAACTCGACCAGTTCATGCAATTTGGTCCCTTGTTCTCGTTAATCTAATATTTTAAGACCAAAATTTTGTCTTTACTCGTTTTTATCTGATCTTTTACCGAACCCATAGTATCTATTATAGAACTTTTCAATGACCAGCTTTTAGTTTTTAATCAACTGTTCATATTTGATGGAGGAATATAAAAAATTATAAGCGAACAAGAAGTTTACTTCGATCCCTGGGCAATTTTAACCAATTTTAGGAATTTATATATCTTTATTATTGCTACCAATATTTAATTTTGAATTTTGGTTTTCGTCATTTTATGGTTGTCCGTTGAGGCAGAAAAAATCAATAATTTACTTAATATCTCGATAGACTTGCTGTCTATGTTCTCTGTCCTCATTCAATTTTTAATTAAATTAAACACACACGATTCTAAATACACCATGTTTTTCATGTCCCTCCAATTATCTTCTTTTACCTTAGCACCCTAAATAGCTAAGGTTTCCTCCCTTTTGATATTCCATTAAGGACAGAACAAATATATTTTCTTGGATTTTTTCAATAATTCGATATCCCTCTAGGAAGCACATTCCAAAGTATGTGATGACGAACTATTACATTGGCATTTGACCTATTGGTCGATTTAGTTAAGAAAGTTTGATAGGAGTTTCATCGAATTTCTGTAGAAATCTTTTTAGTTGTTCTTTGCGTTCATTTGTACTCATTGATTGCCTCAAATATATGTATTATATGACTGGCAGGATAAAAATAAATATTATAAAATATATCGATAATTAAAG
>ERZ724506.449-NODE-449-length-14431-cov-6.846828_pt1 | contig 14431 bp, 4 predicted proteins | sample MGYA00376039_ERZ724506 | MGnify/ENA primary metagenome ERZ724506 (study PRJEB28724, sample SAMN07190887) | wastewater metagenome | isolation source: effluent of sewage treatment plant in Hong Hong | place: USA: Christiansburg, Virginia | collected 2016-03-01 ... | reverse complement strand
ATGTTAAATTTAATTAAAAGAAAAGATTTATAAAATGAAACAAAATATATATATTCAATAGATGGGCATGTTAACTTATGTCCTTAGACGACCATTTTCTTGCTCTAGAAGTTTGATTTTATGCTGTAGACTTCTCCAACGTTAATTTAAAATATCTTTTTAATAATCTAATTCATATGATGATGAGCTTCGATTATTATTAAGGACAGCCAAAGGGGATAAGTAAGTTGTTGAGTTTTTCACTTATCTTATTTCATTTATTCTTGATGGATTATTAAAACTTACTTATCTTGAAGCCAAAACTGGAATATGGGCTGGAGGGGATATATAAGTAAATGTAGGTAGCTGAGGTGGAGGGAGGTACGTAGGAGTAGGAGCAGAAAAAGTGGCTGGAGTTTGAACACTACGTGGGGTTGGAGGTCCTTGCACAATATATGTCGTTGTGATTGGTAGTCTATTATTTTAAACGTTGTCTAAAACTTTTTCAGAAGGAATAAAAGTTGCAGTTTCTCCCCTTTTATGATTAACATTATTCAAGACCTGATTATTCAAAATCTCTTCTCTCATTACGGCATTTGAATCTTAAACAGTTTGAATTCGTTTCTCTAGAAATTGTACTTTATCAAATAAAAACTAATTTTACCTTTTTAAGTTCTAATTTATTTACCAGAAATTCTGATTTGAGTGATCGGTGTTGACCATATGAGATTCTACTTTTTTTAATTCTTCTAGATTTCTTTTAAGTTATTGATTTTCTCTTTTTAATGCCTCAACTTATAATTGCTGGCTCGTTGATTGTGTTTCACGATATACAATTTTCGTTTAAATTTTTGGCGATGAGTTCAAGTTTCTAATTTAATTCTAATGATTTGTTTTAAGCTATTGGATAATTTTATTTAAATTCGAGATCTAGCTATCTTTATTTTTACAATAATAACAAGTACCAGCTCCTGGACTGATGACCCTAATACCATTTGACCTATTGGCTTTTTATCTCAGACTCTGAATTTAGTTATTTTTTGCATTATTTTCTTCTTCTAATCTTCTAATATTTTATTCTAGATTTGCAATTTGATTGATCAATTGAGCCATGTATTTTACCTGTTGGATATGATATAAATAATAAACTTTATTAACTATTCTTATAAATTCTTAATCAAATCTTCATATTAATGTATCAGCTAGTAAATTTCACTTAACTAATGTTGTCTGTAAAATTTTTGTTTGTAGTTCGTGCTCATAAGATGTTTAACCGTGCTATAATCGACTATTTTCTTCGCTTTAAATTAGTTTTAACCCTAGAATCTTTCCTTGGCTGAATTGTCCTCTCACTTTTTATCCGCTCTCGTAAAATATAGTCCCGTACCCTTATATCATACTATCTTTGAAAAATCCTGCAAATTTACAAATTTTTTAATCAGGGAAAAAGTATAAAACTCCTTTTCCAGTTGGCTTTCCATTTTTCCAATATCCTCTATAGACTACTTATCCTTAAAATCGAATTTATCCAATGCCATTCCTCTGACCAGCTATAAATCCTCCCTCATAAGTAAAATTATTACTGTACTCACAAATTCCCTTTCCATTTTTGGTATTACCAACAAGTTCGCCACAAAATTTCTTTTCTTCTAGCTATTCAAAACAATTTTCAAAACATTTAACCACATATAATCTTTTTTATTATCCACTCAACGATCTATTTGAACTATATTCTTTTTAAGGAGAAGCAGCGCTTTGATAAAGAGTTTGAAATTTTTTAACTTATTTTTCGAGTGACCACTTCTATTATTTTAATGATATAACTGTCTTCTAGAGTTTCTACAATCTTTCTAATAAGTAGAAATTGGAGTTTTGAATCATTTCACTTTAAGTTTGTGTAAAGTTTTAACTCCTCGATATTGGAACTTATCTTTTTTTTGTACTAACTTATTGCGATTTAATAAATCCAATTTCCCTACTTTTTTTCTGAAAATATTAATTCGCTTAGATAATTAATCTAATATTTGTTTTTTTATCTTAGTTTATAGAATTCTTCATTAAATTGACTTCATGCTTTAAACTTTTGATTTGTGTGAGTAATGTTCTATTAAATTATTTTAATTTAACATTTTCAGCTACAGTAGTCTGAAGCTATTTATTGATCAATGTATGCAATTAAAACACTTGTGAATTTTTATCGTTTAGTATTTTTTCTAGTTTACTTATTTCTTATTCATTAACTTATAAAGTGGAGAGCACATCAGACCCTAGATCAGAGCTAAGAATTCTAGATATTTAATTTTGCATATTCGTTATTTTTAATAATTTATTGAAAGTTATTAAATAATAAAGTATCAATTCATCAATAACTAAAATTATAACATTTTTATCATACTATACGATTATTTCATAAATTCTATATCATTTAAAGGAAAAATATTCTTATTTTAACTATTTTATCAGACGCTGTCAATAAAATTTTTTAAAATCAATTCATATAACATTTTTTTTTCATGATCATCTAATTTTATCTATTCAATAATTTCTTATATGATAATTTTTTACTTATTCTTCTTAATTTTTATATTAATTCATTATAGTGAACTATTTTATTAAAGCAAAAAATTAATTTTGATCAATTTTATAATACATACGGATATTAAACTTTTTCAAATTATTTACTTTAACGATTCACATCATAGATTGACCAAGTCTACTCATTTCTTTAACTTGTTTAACTTATGTGAGTATTTTTTTGTATTTTTCGTAATCTTAGGTCTTTATTTTTTTATTCTATCTTATGATCTAAGTTTTAGTTGTCTGGAGCTCGTTTATCTTGTACTTCTGTTTTTTTATATAATCTACCAATTATTATCTACTCATTTTCTACACTTATTTTTTCTACTTTTGGTCCAATGAATTTGCTATACGGTTCAGGATATCATTTCTTTATTTCTCGTTTAATTCGAGCAAAACTGTTAATTATTATTTAGATTTTCTGAGTTCGTTCATTTACTTGGTGAGATTTTTTATTTCTTGTTCTGATTGAACTTTAACATCTCTTAAATTTTTTTCAACACCCAAGCATTACTTCTGGATTTTCAAGAAATTTTTATGGTACACATCTGTAACTATTTCTAGTTCCTCTATCTTCTTGTTAGATTAAAGTTGAATTGCTTAAATACTTTCAGATTAACTATCGACACTATCCTCTGAATTTCCATATCCTGAAATCGATCCATTTGCATCTCCTATCATCTTGATTAAATTATTAACTTCTGTATCTTCGCTGAACTCAGGTGATAATGTGAGTAACTCAGTAATTTTTGATATTCTGTTATTAAGGCTAATCAGTAACTATATTGCTATGTCATTATTTTTTATCTATAATTCTAATTTTTGCTTGAAATAGTTTCCTTTGTTATCTTAGTTCCCAGACTTGTTATATTATTATCGTTCTTTTTCTAGTCTTTACACTTTGTACTCCAATTTCCTTATGATCTGATCTTTCTCATCTAAAATTCTTTGAATATCTGCATGATGATAACTATCTACCTTTCTATTAGAGCTCTTCTATTTCACTCTTTTTAATTGATTGCTTGCTTTTGTTTGTATTCAAGCCCTTTCCTAACATTCTAATACTTTATCCAAATTTTTATTATGTATTAAATTTTGATACTATAGTATGTTGATCAATATAAAGTAATTTTTAAAGATCATAAACTAAATATTGGTGAGAAATTTTAGTCTTTAAAAGTCCCCTTACTGATCTAGTTTAAGGTTAAGAGAAGATCATCCATCGTTTTTTTTGGTAATATCGAATTATGTGTATAATCTGGGTGCTTATCAACATAGTTCCTCATCCACTGAGCCAAAGTTAATCTTTTTCCTGATGTTATGTCAAATAAGAATTGGCCGACTTGGTTCACTATTTTTTTGAATTTTGGACATGATTATTCACATTTACTACATTAGCTAAACAGCATTTATTTTACGAAATTGTATAATCCTTTAAAATCTTCTGTCCCAAAGAAAATTTAATGGAGTGTCATTTCTTGGATTATAGGCTATCCATGATCAAAAATATTTTTTCTAAAAAAGAATTTTTGTTTTCTGACAGCATCTATTACATGTGCTCTCTAGAAATTCTCCATCACTACACTCATAGGCATATAAAAGTTGACTTTATTTTCTTTATGGAGAGCTCTCGTAAAAAAATGAATGAATAGACTAAAAGCAGAGTTTTCTTCAGCGGTTAACTGAACCTCCATTGTTCTGAATTAAACTCTCCATCCAATATCATCATCAATTGGAATTTTTAATCTTACTGAATTCCAATTTGTTCCATTTAACATCTAGAATATAGAATATTGTTCTTAAGTCATTGTCTTAAATTTCTAATGTCCTATTAATAAATCTCTTTTAAAAATATTGGCAACATGGTCTAATAAAAATTAGTCCATTTCTATTCCATTTTATTTGGCTTCTTTCCAGATGTATTCTTTAAATTTTTGATTAATGTTGAGAGATAAATCGTTATATTCCTTTTTGTTGAACTGACCAGGCCAAATAAATAAAGTAGCTGGAGAGTATCTAGAGGTTGATAAATATTTTGGGTTTTTCGGATCTCTTTATTCAGAATTTCGACAGTCCACGCTTGCTTAGAGTGTTTTCCATCTAACATCCCAATTTGCAATTTTTCCTTTATAAAAAGGTGTTCCTGCACTTACAGCTAGCATAAAGGGGCTAATAACATGCATTTGATCATAAAGATAACGGGCGTGATCTAAATTTTTAGTTGAAAATGTGCACTGTAGGCACGACATTCCCATACCAAATGCCATCGCATCCATATATATATAATCTGGATTTGGCTCCGTTTTCGCTAACTCTTATTTATTTGTATTTTTATCGATGAAAATAGGTACATTTATTTATACTTTCTGTCCTCTTCGTAATCTAATGTTTTTAGTTAAATTCCTAAACCTTAGATGATTGGATATGTGTTTATCATTAATGTAGATGCTTTGAGTAATCGTATTATCAAATTATTATTGGGGATTTCTAATTCCTAAAAAGGGTATGTTTGGTATAGTTAGAGCTATTCTTGATTTAGATTGTAAAACTTAGTATTTCTTTTTAATAGTTTCGATTATCTATGAGAAATCACACTAGGTTGAGTGTGGTTCAGTTGGAGTCATTTCAAACATCCATCTTCCATATTCTAACACTAAGGGAAAATCAACTCCACTGTATTCCTATGATAAAGGTTAGAGGCAGAGCTAAAGTTATTTATTTTAGTTTTAGATAAGAAAATGACCTTCGATTTATTAGCCCCATTTAATGATGGTTGGCTTTGTTGTCTTTTGCCAATTTTTATATTTTTTCAATATGTAGAGAAATTGCTTCACCCCTAATTATTTTAAGAAAGGCATAAGTTAAGCTAGCTACTAAGGAGACAAAACTTAACCCAAATCCGATAGAAGACCCATTTGATGACAATATTAAATTTCTGATAATATTTATGCAAATATTTTAAATTAAAATAACTTGTGTAAAGATTTTCTGATATCTGTTTGTTAAATTTAATTATAAGTTAAAGGGGCCGATATTCTTGACCAAATCAATATCTCGCACTGTAGGAAGGTTTGATAAAAATTTTTTATCATTTATCAAAAATGGAATTTGGGACCAATCGTGAATGGAACAAAAGGAAGGAGGTGGGTAAATAAAGAAAACTGTTTATTTGGATAAGTTTCGTCAAGCAAAATCCAACAAATATAGAAACGTGAGGATATATGAAGAAATTATTGTAAAATAATGGAGTCTATTCATTTAAATTCATTTAAGGTTCAGGATATACCTAGAAAACTTTCCCATATTGAAATGATATTGAATATTTGCAACTAAGTGGAAAAAATAAATAACTAAATAAAAGTGGATTTATAGAGATTAAATATAAGAATAAAAAGGACACTGAAGTTATAAAAAATTGTATAGTACATGTAGATAACAAATAATGCAAAAATGAAATAAATTTATAGAAAATAAGTACAAAATATGATGAATGAGCTTTATAATAGAAATAATTCTAAAATATTCTATAATAGAAATTTATAAACAAATTTCCATCCATTCTCATACCAATCGCAATTAAATAAAAATGCAGAGTAAAAAGAATGTCAATAACGAAACCAAATAAAACGCAAGTAGAAGCAATAAGAGTCTCCATTTCAAACATACAAACTAATTCGAAACATTCACCTATGATGCTAACTAGAACCAAATAAAGAAAAAGCATAAGAGCAAAGATAAATAAAAATAAAATAATTCAGCAACTCAATCAAAAAAAAGTATCAAGAAAGCTCAAGTTGCTCCTGATGATCCATGTTGTGTTATTATGTGAGCATTTCATTCTTTATGTTTTTATACTTTATAATCTTTGTTTTCATATATGATATAAACCTAGAACTAGACATAAAAAAGTCATTCATATTTACTATTTTTGTTCTGATTAATTATTGGATTTTATTATTAATAATTATTTAACTGAAAAATATTAGCTCATTCATCATGTAGGCTATAGATTGGTACCTAGTTGCCACTCCCTTGTTTGCAATATTTATAGTGCTGACCCTGATAACCTTAAAATTGTCATTAAAAAGCGAAACATAAATAAACGAAACGGCAATGAAGAAACTTAAAGTAGAATAAGCAGAAAAAGCATAAGGATAGATAATAACTGCAATTAAAAAATATTCTACATTAAAAGTGCTCAACTACTTAATACGAAACCATACATTTATATAATTCTGTGTGACAAGAAAATCAAAAAATAAATTGCCTACTTTGCTATCGTTTTCAATTATATCTGGTTTGTGCTTGATTAATCCAAGTATAATAATAAATTGCGTCGTAGGGATACCTATTGTGATCGGTTATTTTATTACTCAGTCTTGTTTTGAATAAATTTAGACTCATCATTAAGTTATGGATGGGCAAGCCGAAAACTATGATTATTTAAATCGGGATGTTAAGCCTTAGGATAAAACTTACTTAAGAAATAGGTATCTTTTCATATTTTGTGGGGTATTTACTAGTGGAATTTATCTATATCTTTGTGCTATTACTTTTAAGAACTATTCGAATTTGTTCCTTTCCAATTTTTTGAAGAATTTTGCTGTTAGCTGTTTTGCTGATCTATTCATAACGAGACTACCAGCCTTTTTAATATTATCTTTCCCATTTTCTTGTAATAGCAAAATTTTATCTTTAATCGAGAATTAAAGGTTGAGGGAGATCTATGCAGAGAGAAATTTGGGTGAAAATAGTGGATTAAAGGACTGTGCAACTAATTTAAGTCCAAGAAAGAAACAACCATTTTCTCCAACCAAAATTCCGAAGGCAGTGAAAATAATGAAGCACAATTCATAGACTTAAGCCCTAAAGAGTGCCATGTAAATAGCAAAAAAAATAAAGAAATAAAGAAAATAGTCAGATTATCTAAAAAAATCAAATCGCAAAAATTAGATAGATAATAATAAAGGAACATCATAATAATATTCCATCAATTATCTGTTCTAGGAAAATTAAAACAGATTGAAATAAAATAAAGGTAGATAAACCCCTATTGCAAGTTTCTAAGAAGATAAATAAAGTTCAGGTTTCAAAACGAAAAGAAAAGATACAGATCTTGTGATTGTAGAGTTTAAGAAAAATGACTAAAATTAACATGAAAATAAATATGAAAAGAAATAGGGAGAGTAGGTAGTAGAAGATGATAATTTTATCCAGAGAAAAGGAGGAAGCTTTTTGCATTCAAACTTAGATTTTTAGGATGATTTCAATAGAAGATAAGACTCTCAAAATCCCAGTCAAGGATAAAACAGACTAAATATTATCAAACTACTGAATAATGTTGATCCAGATGAAGATGAATAAGATATTCATCGAATAAAAAGAAATTAGAATTTTTTAACAGTTGATGTTGGAAGAAACGATCATTTACACATTTGTGAAAATAATGAGGGAGTTATATAACTGGATTCTAACAGTCCTCAAAGAAGAAGAAACAGACCAATTTAGCAAGAAGACGGAAGTTAGTTCAAGCTAAAAAAGAAGGGTAAGCATTTTTCTGGAAATTCGAAAAGAAGAGTTATAAAATTTTCCAGTGGAGAGCCTTATCTTTAATATTTACCACATATGCTGTAAAAAAATGGATCTAAAGTAATTATATATATAATCTTAGCATAAAAAATCTCAACCACTTCAACATTCAAAAGTTGACCTTGAACTTTTCGAAGGTAGAAAAAGCATAAAAAAACACAAGACAAAAAAATAACCTAAATTTGCAATTGGAGATGAGAATAACTATCCAGGGACAATGGAAGCCCTTGAAGTCTAAGACATTTGATAAGTTTTTAGAATATTAATATAAAATCTAATTAATCAAAAAATTATATTTATTTAAGTTATGATCAAAGATATTTTACTCATATCTCTTTGTGTAAGCATAGTTTTATGCTAACCTGCACACTACAGAAAGGTCACCGTGGAAGATGAGAATGCTAAATGTTTAGACGGCTCATTTGGAGCATATTATATTTCAGATAGTGGAAGGAACTCAAGCAAAATCATGCTATTTTTCGAAGGTGGAGGATGGTGTGGAGATTCAGATCTCGCTACGACCCTTGAGTCATGTTATCAAAGAAGTAAAACAGACTTAGGCAGCTCAGCTAAATACCCTTAAACCTTTGATATAGGTGATGGAATATTATCAAATGATCCAGCTAACTACTTCAAAGATTTTACAAAAATATTCATCAAATATTGTGATGGATCTGGACATCAAGGAACAAAATCAAACCCAATCCAATACAAAGAGACTAAATTATATTTTAGAGGAAGCAATTTGACAATTTCAAAGTTAAATCACCTCGAGAAAACATTAGGTCTTTTCACAAAAGCTAGTTAGGTTTTAGTAACAGGGATATCAGCAGGAGGATTAGCAGCTTTCACTTGGGTTGATTATATCAGAAATAAAACTGCATCTAAAAACGTGTATGCAGTCCCTGATTCTGGAGTATTCTTAGATTTCCCCAATTTTAATTCAAAGAAAAACTAATACAAGATATGGTTCATGAACTTATTTAAACTTTCCAATACAGAAAGTAACCCACCTGTACCCGAGTGTGTAGCAGCTTTCAAAACATAGCCCTATATGTGCATGTTTGCTGAGCATATGCACCAACATATTCAAAGCCCATTATTCCCAGTTCAATCCCTCTACGATTCCTGGTCAATAAAATGGATCTTAGGAATAAACTGCTTTGATGGATATGATTGCCAATCTCTAACAAAATGCACCACCCAACAAAGAACATATATCGAAGAATATCACAGACAAACATTTAGAGTCTTAGAACAAATTGGAAATAAAAAATAAAATGGATATTGGGCTCCAGCTTGTGTTAATCATGGATATATTTGGGGACATTTGTACAGTTCTAATTATAACATTCCTATGTTATCAAACAACACAGTAGACTTCGCATTAAGCGGATGGCTCCAAAAAAAACCAAGAAGTTCTCATTATATGGATACTTGTTAATGGCCTCTAAATAAGCCATGCTCATGCCAAGCAAATTTAAAACTTTAATGATCATCGAATAAAATCGTCATTTATTAAAATTAAAAGTTAAAATAATATGAATTTTTATTCTCCTAAAAGATTAATGTTAAAATTTTATAGATGATTGATTCAGGATATTTAAATCAACAGGCTGTGTATTTCCAGGTGATGATTGGTTGTCCTCCTGCTCCTTTGTATGGTTCAACATATTTTCCCTTATCTGTGAATTTGTAATGGGCACTGTTGTCATTATTCAAGAAGTCTAAGTGTCCTGGGTCTAAGAAATCACAGTTTGCAGGGTCACAGAAATCAATAATTCTGCATTTTTGGGATTCTCCATTAACATTTGTAACAAGGACGCATTTGTCACAGAAAGTTGAATCTTTCATTCCACAAACTCCGTTAAGGGCAACGAAGCAATCAGGTAAAGTTTTAGCCTTGTGATTCCACTTTGAGCATTCATAGGTGTCATCTGAGAACTTTGTTGAGAATCCATTTGTAGATTTAGGGGCTGAGGCGGGATTGCAAGCTACTGTAGCATCACCTATATGAGTCTGAGGGACTTGGAGATCAACTTCAAAAGCAACAGCTGCTCCGACAAGACCGAGAAGAATTGACTTGAACATGGAAGAGATTTATAACTAAATATACGGATCTAATTTAAAACATCAATAAATAAATAAAAAATCAACTTTTTATTAGATATATATATAATCCCTCAATTAATAGCTAGAAAGAAAATTTGAAGCTCCCTTAATTAATATAGTAAAGAGGATAACAAATTTCTGATTTTTTTTTGGTTGATAGAAAGATCAAGGTCTAAACAAATATATATCAATCTTGACGATATGTATGTATTTGTTAATGCTTTCTATGATCTTGTTCGTTATTTTAATTATTATATTAACAATACTAAAATTATTCTCTACATTAATCCTTAACTCATATATTTTTTCTTTTGTATTAATTTATATATCATAAAATACTTTCTTCAATAAATATCAGCAATCAGTTTTCCAAATATGCTGAAATGTCAGGACATGCGCATATCAAATTCTTATCTCCAAAAGGATTTGATATTCTTCTCACTGTAGGCCAATATTTTCCTCTCTTCCTAACCCAGGATAGAGGATAAGCTGCTTCTTATCTAGAGAAAGGATAATTCCATTATGTTCGTAGTAAACTTTATGCAGTATAAGGCGAGTTTTTAACTAGATCTGGCTTGGAGTGGATTTCTTTATGGATATTTATCAAGGCATCAGCAAATCTATCGAGTTCACCCCTAGAATAATTTATAAAATTACTTGTCTTATGATTAAGTAGGTTACACCATTAAGGATCCAGGGACAGGGAATGACATAGTTGGGGCATGGAACCCATAGTCCATCAATCTCTTAGCAACATCTTCTTAAGAAACTCCTGTTTTCTTTTTGATGTTTGTTAAGTCAATAATAAACTCGTGACTACATCTTTCTCCTTATTTTAAATATAAAATATCGTAATATGGTCTAAGTCTAGACATTAAATAATTGGCATTCAATATAGCGTAAGCTGTACCCTTTCTGATACCTTATTTACCAAGCATAGCAATGTATGCATAGGAAATAGTCAAAATTGAAGCAGATCCAAATTCAGATGAAGCAATAGTTCCTGATGAATTTTAAGTAAAAGTGGAAGAGAAAGGATGAGAAGGTAAGAAAGGAATCAGATGTTTCTTAACTCCGATTGGACCCATACCAGGACCTCCTCCTCCGTGAGGAATAGCGAAAGTTTTATGTAAATTTAAATGGCAAACATCAGCTCCTAAGAAACCTGGAGAGGTATAACCAACTTGAGCATTCATATTGGCTCCATCCATATAAACTTGACCTCCATAATGATGAATAATAGAACTCATCTCGTGAATAGTATCTTAATATCGACCAGCAGTTGATGGGAAAGTGACCATAAAAGCTCCGAGATCATTTTTATATTTCTAGGCTTTTTATTTTAAATCTTTTAGATCTATTTTACCCTAGTTTACTTCGATTGGAATAACTTTCATTCCTGCTAGGATAGCACTTGCTGGATTTGTTCCATGTGCAGATTTTGGTATCAAACAAAGCTTTCTGTTCGATTGGCCGATTGATTTTAAATATTTGTTGATAGTCAATAAACCTGCATATTAGCCTGTTGCACCACTGTTTGGTTGGAAAGAAATTTAATCAAATTTAGTAACGCTCTTTAACCAACTTCTTAAAGATTCGATTATTGTCATGTAACCTTGGGCTTGATTTTGAGGTGCGAAAGGATGAATATTCAGTTATGGCCAAGTAAGTGGAATCATCTAAGAAGATGCATTCAATTTCATTGTGCAGCTGCCGAGTGGGATCATAGATCTATTAAGACTGATGTCCTTTTCTTGTAAAAATCTCAAATATCTTAACATTTGACTCTCACTATGAATCTAGTTAAATATTTTTTGTTTCATATAGTCTAAAGGTCGATCCATGCTTTTAGTATATTTCTTCGAAACTAGGCTAAAACTTTCTAGACTTTTTTCCTGTTTATTTGTAAACTTTGCCAAAACTCTAATAATTTAAGTTAAATCTTGATGAGTTGAGATTTAACTGAAAGATAAACTGATTGATTTATCATCTTTGACTCGAACATTTATTTTTTAATCCAAAAATGTTTTCTCGAGAGCTTTTGCATTACAATTTATGATAGAAATTGTATCAAAATATTAACAGTTTTCCTTATTTTTTGTTAAAGTTTCAAATCCGTAATCGATGAATATTTTCTACGCAATTTGAGTAATATTATTAACTCTCTAGGCGATGTCTCTCAATCCTTTTGGCCCATGATATATTGCGTACATGGCTGAAATGTTAGCGAGGAGAGCTTGAGCGGTACATATGTTCGAAGTTGCTTTTTATCTTCTGATATGTTGTTATCTAGTTTGTAAAGCCATTCTATATGCTAAATTTCCTTCAGCATCTTTAGATATACCGATGATTCTTCCAGGCATTTTTCTAACATTATTTTTTTTTGTTGCAAAGAATCCTGAATAAGGACCACCAAAGCCCATTGGTACACCGAATCTTTGAGAAGATCCGAAACATATATCAGCTCCCATAGAACCAGGAGATTTAGTGACTGTTAATCCGAGTAAATCTGAAGCTACAACTTTAACTGTATTATTCTTGAGTTCATCTAATTTTTTAAAGAATTAAGTAAAGTCAGTTATGATACCATGAGTATCAGGGCTCTGAACTAAAATTCCACAATATTATTCGACCTTGTATTTAGATGACAAGAATTATTTATAACTGCCGACTAGGACATCAATACCGAGATAGAAAGCTCTAGTTTTTATAACTGATATTGTAGGCTGGAAAACATTTTCATCGATAAAGAATTTCTTTTTTTCTCCATCATTAATGTTGTACGCCATATAGAAAGCCTAACCTCCAGCACTTGCTTCATCCAACAGAGAGGCATTACTAAAATCTAGATTCGTTAATTATTGAACAATAGTTTGATAGTTGATGAGAGATTCGAGTCTTCCTTGAGATATTTCTGCCTGGTATGGAGTGTAGGCAGTATACCATCCAGGGTTTTATAATAAATTTCTTTGGATGACTGCAGGTAGAATATTAGGATAGAATCCACATCCGATGTAGCTCTTATACATTTTGTTTTTTGAGAATTCTTACTTTAGTTTTTGGATAAACTCATGTTATGGGATTGGGTCAGAAATTCTACCCTACTACAAAGCTAGGGGATCCACAATGTTACTGGGGATAGCTTGTCGAATTAAATCTTATAGTGATTCTGCTTTCACAACTTTAAGCATGTCCTTAGTTTCTACTTCACTGGGACCAATATGTCTAGGAAGCTATATAAAAAAAATCATACGAGATAATCGTTTGGAGAAATGTGCTGAAGTTTATTATTGACAGAAAATCCGCAAGCGAACCTTAAGGACCTATAAAAAATTGTGGACGAACGGTATGAGTTGAGGATCATAATTATTAATAAGATAAATTAAAATTCAAGATTTCTAGCGAAGTCTCTTTAATAATTTTTTAACATTTTTCAGATTTTTGATTAAGGGACCTATCCCCAAAGAAAGTTTGCTAAAGTATACTGACGATCATTACAATTATTTACCATACAAAATAATAATTTGATAAAGTTTATTAACCAAATATGTAAGTACAATTATTAAATAAAGTAAATGCAGTAATTTTTTGAAAAATAAAAAGAAAAAAATAAAAAACAAATTTATAAGCTTTCATACTATTGTTGATTAATAATAGAAATAAATTAATTAAATGAATAATAAATTAAAAAAAAAGTTAATTTGATATTAGATGATGAAAATATTTTCTTTTTTGTCGAACATTGATATCCATTCATGGAGGCTAGATATTTAAATAAAATATATTTAATTTAAGTTTGTAGATCTTGATATTCATAAACTTACGCAATATAGAGAAGAAGATGTATTAAATTTTTCGTTGAATTGATTTATTATTTGACAAAAGCTAGAAATTAACTAGATTTATAAATTTATGTTTTATTAATTAATAACTTATGCATTTTTAGTTCGGAGCCAGAAAACATTAGAAATTATATTTTCGATTATTCTTGACAATTGATTAGAAAACTATGATTGATGAAGTATATTTAAATGGTTAGATATTTGAATAAACATTGATTAATGAAGAGAATTGATGAGAATGAATTATCATTGACCTCCTCTGAGTCTCAAAACTAAATGAAGAGTGGATTCTTTTTGAATGTTGTAGTCTGAGAGACTTCTTCCGTCCTAGA
>ERZ724506.443-NODE-443-length-14497-cov-5.345035_pt1 | contig 14497 bp, 7 predicted proteins | sample MGYA00376039_ERZ724506 | MGnify/ENA primary metagenome ERZ724506 (study PRJEB28724, sample SAMN07190887) | wastewater metagenome | isolation source: effluent of sewage treatment plant in Hong Hong | place: USA: Christiansburg, Virginia | collected 2016-03-01 ... | reverse complement strand
AAAACCTGAATAAAGTATGTCAGTTGCATAGGATTCTATAAAAGCAGTCACTGTGTCATCATTATCAGCTGCGGAAAAAGCCAGATGTCCATCAAGTTTACAAATCAGAAATGGTAAAAATATAGATAACACTGATACTACAAAGAATAAGAAATTTAGTTCGATGACAGATTAGAAAGGAAATGGAGTAATTTTCTTTGATGATCTGAAGCCAGGCTCTTACTACTAGCTATTTATAACTTGTTCAAGCTATTTACCTTATGAGCCTACATTATTATGGCAAGATAGTTAAGTTCTCCGTATACGATTCCCTACCCTTTATAATCCAAACTTAATGAAATCAAAAAGAGACTACTAATAACTCAAGAAATATCAGCCAGGGCTTGGTTAAGCAATATAAAAATTCGTCAACAATCAAGCCAAAAAATAGAAGAAAAGCAATTCTCAATGATAAAAACAATCACAAATTTATTTTTACAATTAATTTTTATCTTATTATTGATATATAGATATTATCTTCATACCTATCAAATTTACTTCTTCAGGGTGGAATGTGTAGATGTTTAGTGCCGTAGTTTAGGTATTTTTTTATTTTTTGCTTGCTACCCTTAGATCTTTTCATGCTCTCAGACTTAGGGACTCATTTTTTGTGTTTCCTTTCATGTTCTTGGTCTCTCTTCTAAGATTATTTTTTCCATGCTTTTCGATCTTCTTTGAACATTTTGTTCTAAACTTCAGCTTGCTCATCCCCTTATATTTATCTATTATGGTCTACTTGCAAGAATTAAATAAATAAGTTAAAGACAAAAGAATAAATTCAATTCCAAATTCATTTTACAATCATTTCTTATCTTATTATTGATCGATATATATCAAATTTGTTTATTATTATAATCCGTATTTATTGTTCTTAAAAAAAACAATTAATATGAAATCTAACTTAGAAGAAGATCTCAAAAAGTATATAATATGGTAAGAGAATAGTTCAGCAAATTGAGCCCCGATTTCATAAAATCATAGACACTCATTTCATCATTTCCTTTAGGAGGAAAGGATTACCTACTGATGACATCTTTCTTTGGGAATAGCACCTAGTTATTACCCTTTTTATATATAAATTATGGGTCTACCTTCAACAATCAATTAAATAAGTTATAGACAAAAGTATAGATTATTAAAAATGAACGCTTTCTCCCCTCAGTCAGCTTCGATGAATAATAATGGGTCGCGGGTGAGATCTGCCCTAAATTGATTCCTGTACTAATTTTATTGAATGCTCGATATACTTTTCTTTTTTAACACTGGTAGCTATCGACTCTCGTACTTTATTTTATTGATCAATTTTTGAGTGTATTTTTAGGTTTTTATCGGACTCTCTTACCTTTCTTTTGTTTTTGGGACATGCTTTAAGTTTACAAGACCATATATTTTTTTATGCTACATCTTGAAGCTTGGAACACGTTGTTGTTATCTCTGCCTCTGGTACAATTTCAATTTTTATGATATTAAACTTTATATCGGTTACAACTCATCATTTCTATCCTATTGTTGCAAGCTTGGCGACTGCTTCTTCTAAAATTCCTTCAAATCAAATAATTCTATACTACACTTATCAATATATTTCTAAGATCTCCATTCGATCTAGTTTTGATTCCTCTATTTTTTAGGCTAGATCCGCTCTAGTAGACTGCTATATTTTTTTGTCGAGATCGTTGTTGATTTTATTTTTTTTGGCTCTTCGATTATCAGACCTGAAGTATCGCCTTCTTTTATGAATCCGTTTATATTCAAGATTTTCGCGTTTTTTATTATGGTGTAGTACAGAGCTTGGAGTGATCTATTTGCTATCTATTGATTCTAACTATTGCATCCATTATATATCTTCCTAAAATGCCCTTAAAACCGATTTGGAGCCATCCTCATCAAAGCAATTGCCAAATTCATCTTCAAATTCTGGACAGATTTAAAATAACTAACAGGATTTTAAATCCTAGATTGAGGATTTTTTTATATCAGATCCAAAAATGATTAACATATCTATTTACCCAGTTTATGGAAAAGTTATATTGTAAAGAATTGGGTTGATTCTTTATGTGCTGGGTTTCTATAAGTTATGATTAGATTTTGGTTTAGAGATGATTATGTTGGTTTTTAGTATTTAGATTCTTTTGTTCTTCTTGGTTAGAGAATATTATTTATTTTACTCATATTGTAGTTGCATTATAATGTCCAACAAAATGGATTTTTTGTGAGTTTGAACATCGCCACTCTACCTGATCCCTATTTAGACATATGATCTGCCTTATCTTTACAATACATATTTTGCTCTGTGAAATTACTAGCCTAGTATTAGAAATCCTAGCTGTTCATTGAAAGTATTTTGGGAAATAGGCAAGTTTATACCTGTTTTTGTAGCTAATTAACACTATTCCCATAGATAAATGTACCCTTCCTAGCAGCATGAGCATGAAGATCCAAAAAAGCAAAAAATCTTTTGTTATTACTTAAATGTGATATCAAGCTACGTATAGCATAGATTGAGGGCTGCAATTTCGGATTAGGATTTATATAACATCGATTAAGATTTATCCCATTTGTATCAACTCGATAATGACCTCGAGCAACCCCATCAGGGTTCAAAATTGGAAATATATAAAACACAAAATTATCCCTAAGTAATCTCGCTGTCTAATTATCTTCAGTAAGTTATTTAATTATCCCATTCATCACATGAGAACCTGGTACTTATCCAGGATGAACCCTCGCAGATATAACGATAGCTTTTTTATTCTAATTGAATGTATGGGGCTTTTTAGAATTTATGAATAAATTTTTATCTTATATACTTTCTTATTTGGTTAGTTTGTTAGTTGTTGAACTGATAACCAGTAGATCTACATCCCTACCCTCTAAAGTACTTATAATACAAGATCTATAAAAATAGATATTGGGTATCTATTTACTCCGATCAGAAATTTCCCCTAAAAACAATTAATTATCTTAGTTAGACCAAGGATAAAAGAAAGCCAGAAATACTTTCTAACTAGTAGTAAAAGTATGCTTAAAAGTCCATTAAATCCATCCTTAATTATATTCCTACAATCATCCAATCTATACAATCGAGTTAAGATTAATTTTTTATTTTATTCTTCTCCATTATTTACTAGATTATTATCGATATACTGGCACTAAGCCTTCGTTTAATAGCTTTGACTATATTATAACATTTCTTACTTGATTTTGCATATTTTTTATTTTTAATGTTATGCACGTACCCTGATTAAAACCTGCTACTGAGAAGTAGAACCACGTACGGTAGTTATTTTTTGGGTTGTCTGTTCCAAGCCAGATTTAATACTCAATTATTTATAACATATACGGAGGTGTGTGAGATTTTCTATACGTGGCTACAATTGCCTGAATCGAAATCTGAATCGATTGTAATTGATCCAAATACGAAAGTTCGATGAGAAGGAGGTTTTGGATATCGAGATTCTATCATTAGAAATGATGACTAATAAATTTATCGTAATAATTTATCGAGAATTTACTAACATTAAAAATTTAGCATTAATTATTCTTGATATCTTTATCAATTAATTAGGAAATTAGTTTATTTTATCTATTAAGATCTTAAATATCAACTAATTTTCTATATAAACTTGAATAAAATAGTTATAGTATACCATATAATTTAATTTTTTCTCATATTTAAAGATATACTCATTCATAGTTTATAATAATTATTACTTTTCTCATCAAGTAGTCCTCCTTCAATTCCTGAATTTCATCCTGTTCTACTCTCGACTTAAAAACTGAGTACATGTTCTAAGGTGAGATTGGACCAGTATTATCATTCAGGAATTCGAGAATGCGTTCGGTAAAAATAGTAATCCAATGATCACTAAGAAAATTATCAATATGTTGTATCCTAATCATTATGAAATAGAATAAGTGAGTAAATTTTCCAAGCAAGTGTATCGAAAATTAATAATAAAAGGTTAGAGCTCAGAGAAAATCTATTAACTACCATTTCGAAAGTGATCATTTTATTAATTTTTAAGTTATTAATACATAAATTTTACATGATAGAGTTAATTAAAAGGAAATATAATATCAACTCTTTACTAATAAAAAGAGTATGTTTTAGTTTTATTTGGTATTTATTATTTGGATATATGATATCTATCAAAAGACTCTGATAACAAAGAAAAAGAGAGTAAAAACACTACAATTCTATGAATTTGATTTCTCAACATTATTTTTCAAGCAGATTTAATTAAAAAGTTCTGGATAAAAATCAGGCATTCAAGTACCAATGTTGGTCTTTGGTCCCATTATATTTTGCAGGCTTTACGATCCCTTTATCATTATCTAGCTTGGGAAAAGCTTCCAAATATCTTGTTCCTCTATTCTCAGTTTCACACCGGATATAATACTTGTTTCCGCCAATATGGTCCAAGTACCATTCTTGATCTTTATTTCCACTATATTTTTAGGGTCTAACAAGACCATTTTCATTTTCTTCTTTAGGAAAAGCTTCAAGATATCTGGCTCCTCGATTCTCAGTATCACACTTGATATGATATTTGTTTCCACCAACATTCTCCAAGTACCATATCTGATCCTTACCTCCAGCCTCTTTAGCAGCTCTAGTAATACCTTCATGACCATTGTATTTAGTGCCTGGGAAAGCCTCCAAGAATCTAGTTCCTCTGTTTTAAGTTTCACAGTAAATTTTTGTCATTTTCAGTTTATATGCTTAATTTCGACATTTATTTAAGTATATATATTTAATCCAATAATTACTGATAAAAAATATAAGAGAAAATAATCTTCTTAGACAATTCAGTAAAAAAAGAAATAAGTTGTATAATTTCCATCATCATAGTAACATCCACAAATTAATTAAAGGTAAATACAGATATCGAGAAACTAAACAACAAAATAAAGATGATGATTATGATTACTGAAAATATAAAAAATATTGATAAAATTCATATATTATTGTTGCTATAAGTAGACCAATGCTTCCCATTGAATATAAGCAAATTTCTTTTATCTTCAAGGCAGTCATTTTAAGCCTGTCCATCCATATTCTGCAATGCATAAATAACTCCATTATGAAGCACAGATTGTGGATTCCAAAAACCTTAGGCAACTGGCAGATTCTTCATGTTGATGTACTTGATGAAAAACTATTTATTTTACTTTTTATCTATGTAGATATGATATGTACATTAGAATACAAAACTCATTTTTGAGTTTTAATTATCGGTTTATTAATTGTATCCTCCGTAGATAAATACTTGTTACTAGTTGAGAGTTCCCCATCCACTACAACTCAAAAATCCAAATTATCCCTTAATTTGTTCAATAATAGGATCAATTTCTCCCCAAAAATCAGATGCAATGTTATAAATTTATACATAGTCACTATTTTTACCTTCTGTATCCACACCCCCAAGTTTTATGAGATTATCTTTACCTATTGAACACAACGTAGAATTAAATGTAGCATATTTACAAGGAGACATTGACTTACATTAATTTGTTTTAGTGTTAAATATTTAACATTTTTTTAAAATAGCATCATTTCCACCCATACCACCAACAATATATATTATTTTATTTAAGCAAACCAAAGAATGGCTAGATCTCCCAATACTGAGCTCACCCACAGATTTCAATGTATTCTGTTTTTATTCATATTTGAAAATAATCTTAGATTTTTATAATGTACTCATAATAGTTCCTCCAATCAAGTATATAAACCCCGATTATGCAGCTATGGATCGATGGAAAGATGGAATCTAGAATTTTATATCTAGTTAACGGATTATCCATTTTGGTGGTTAATTCTCTTTAATATTACGGATGGGTAATATATGTAGATTTGGTTTAGAAACTTAGAAAAAATGTAGGAATGGTTCTAATTAGAAATAGTTTTAATAGTTTATTTTGAATGCTGCTTGGGTCATTAATCTATCAGCGCTCAATGGAGGTGGATTTACTATGTACTCAAATTTTTATTCTAGTTGATTTGAAGGAGAATCGTATCTCTGTTGTCTATCGTAATTATTTTTGTTGGAGGTTCCTAATTTCTGCTTAGCAATTTTATTTTTATTCGAACGAATGCCAATCAAATTATTTAAAATCCTTCTAAACTCATCCCTCTTGCTAGTATTCAACTAAACTTTCAAATTAAAATCTAAATCTTGCTCAACATCCTTAATTTTAATCCTAAAATGATTAATCAAACTCTCATAATCAATTTTATTAGCTTTTTTTATTGCACTCACACATTATTGATTAACAAATAAATTTTTATCGATTAGATGGAGTTATTAGATAGCTTTTGCTAGTTAATTTTGAAGATTTTGTATCTTTATTTTTATTTAGTGGGTTTTTGATGTTTCACGTTTTACTTCTGTCTACTTTTATCTGAAATATTGATTTATTTATTCGATCAAACTTTTCCTAACTTATTCTAACTAACGTATCACTAAATATCAACAACCATACTTTCTTTCTAATAATCATCTGGAGATTTAAACTTCAAAAAATTATTTTTATTCGCTTATGATTCTAACTATTTAATAGTTTTCTGGATATAAGCAGAAGATTTTCTTATACATGTCCTAATAGATTCTATCTAGATATCATATAATTTTTACAGGATGGTTTGCATGACTTAGAGAATGATTTTCTACACATTATGGACACATAAATTTTAAACAAATTCTTTATGTGCAGAAGTTTGTAATTGGTTATCGATTATGTTATTTACATGGGACATAATTACGGAAATATGTTTCCATATTCTAAATGCTGAAAGTCTTATTCATAGAACAGTTATTATAGGCAATTTTTAAATGACTAATTTATATAATAAAAAGGATCTACAAATTAGATTATAGATTAGATCATATATTAGATAATATATTAGTGTAGTATGGACATCATTTCTTTTTCTTGAATACTACGACTTTTATCTCTGTGCAAGATTGATGGTTTATGCGTACTTATCCTTCAATTTAGTCGTTTTTTCTTTTTTTTGTTTATTTTACTGGCTTTCCTTATTTTGTTTATTTTGTCTATTTTTGTGATTTCTATTTTGGGCGTTTTTATCTTTTTTTTAATATTTCTTTTGGAATTTATTAGATTTTTTACATTTTTAATTTTATTTTATCTCTTGTGTTTCTAACTAATTTTCCTTCAGATTTATTTCTAGGTTTACTCTTTTTATTCTATTCGTACATGAATGAAGGTAATCTAGCAGCAATTTCTAATATTTCCTATGATTAATTGTTTGAAAATTTCTCATGTTTAGATACAAATGGAACTTAATCCTCAATAATCTTATTATTTTTCTTTTTTATTTGCATACTATCTTACTCACCTGCATAGTACATATTTTTTTGCTCGTCTTCTTGGAGATATTATTCAAATTTATCTTATTTTGTTGGTTTGAATTGATTTAGCTATCCTCCCATTGATAGAAGAGATTATTAATCAATTGCTACAACTGGCTATAATTGTTTTTTATAGATATAGTGCTTATCATAGCTTTTTATCAAGTGGGAGATATAGGGTATTGTAGATTTTATATTTTGTGCGATTATGTGGATAGCTCTCAGATGATAAAGTTATGACATTTTAAATACTTAACTTTTCTACTTGAATCCATACTTTTTCATAATGGAGTTTATATTCAGACCTTTTGGCTATGCATTGAGGAGTGCTGGCTAATTAGGTTTTGGTTATTATACTTTTTATTTTTATTTGTTAGATTAGATAAATCTCATTTCTGTAGCTATGGTAAAATGTGCAACAGAACAATAAATAACCGTATCGTACAACTTATCTTTAAATATATACTACTCCATAGGAAGAGGATTCTAAAAATCTTTAAGACTCAGTTAACTCATATGCATGATCGTACCAATATTAAACTAATCTATCCAATGTGTCATTTTATTTACTCCTAAAATAGATCTTTTACATTAATCGTTAGATTTATTGGAAACAAATCTTTTCTTTACTTGATCTTCGTTATTTTAGGGATTCTTCTACCAGTAGTAGAATAGAGCTTTTTATTGATTTTCTTGTAAAGGGTCAGTAAGATTTTTTAACAAGTTTCTTAATATCTATTCAGCAAAGGTACTGACTTGCCTACTAAACTGCACAGTTTCTGAAGATTTATTAGCAAAATCATTTACTGATCTAGATTAAGCATATTATAGTATAATTCTAATATAATCCTCAAGATATTTTAGCGTAGATTTACACATTTCAAGTGCCTTTTCATGTTGATTCAATTGTGATAAAATCGCACAATGCTGGAACCTAATTTTAATGAGATACTTCGTTATATTCAATCTATTCTATTTCGATTAGATAGTCTCCAATAATCGATTGAGTTATTATTAAGTTTTCTCACAAAATTTATTACATTTCTGCATTTTCCATGTTCTACATTTTATATATGAGTTACCCTTGATATGCACATGCTAGGTTAGCAAATATACATAATTTCCAATATCGACTTATATCTTTCAAGATATTCTTTCCAAGCTGTGTTACGAAAATCATACATCTAGCATGTCAGTACACTTGTTCAATGCTTTTAACGCTTTTTAGTACTACTGTGATTTCAATGACTGAGATGCAATATTCGTCATCTCATTAAATGTTTATTTGAACTTTTCTACGTTATGTGTGCTATACATGGATTTTTAAGGAGCGTTATGAAGTTTGTGTCTTACATTTCTAGGGGATTTTAACCACTTCGGTTTAAAGCGTCCATTGTTTAAATGAAATTATTGAATATGAATTATTAATTTTGGAAGATAAATAAAATAGACAACATATTTAAAATTCATCTTCTTATTGAATTAGCTGCTAGCTGTTGGTAAACTTGAGCGTATTGGTTCTAAGCTTTAACTCCTTTCAAAAAACCAGTGTATCCCACGACTGGCTCTTGCTTATACTATTTTGTGAAGATTTTTTCATCTGCTCTTCCTGTTCGTACCATGTGTTCTAATATTTATTTCTAGGGTAGTCTCACTTATCCAGGTTATTGTGGAGGAATAACTAAATTATTAAAAATATCACCTTATTTTATAGGAGCTCTATAAACTGGTCGATGTCCCATATATCCAACGACAGGAACTCGATCAATAGGAGGTATTTATTGTATACTTTTAGGTATTTTCCTAAATAAAATAAAAAATACGAATAGTCAGCTTTAAGTCTCTAGTTAATAGTTTGTTCTTGATGCTAAAATTTAGTGAGTAAGGATTAAGCAGTATTAATAAACTGTTTTTTTCGATTGTCGGGCTAACCGAATTATTGTTTATAACTTGTTTGGTATCGGCCATCCTGAATAAATTATTAATTTACAAGACTATGATCTATTCCTTTTTAGTGTCGGCTATTAATACATTCTGATGTCACTCTTGCGAAGTTTTTTCCATACACATTCTATGCATAAAGTCCATGGACATGTCCTTGATATCCAGGTACATGTTGTCTTTGGAGCTCATGAGTCGGACCACCAATCCAAGTCACTCCATTTTGAACCTCATCGAAATTAGGAACAGTTTTAGTTGTATGCATTGTATAAGTTATATTAATTATTTTATTATTATTGTTCAAATAGATTAGATAACGAATGAAGGTGGTGAAGTCCAAGAAGAAATGTTAGTTAACAAAAATCTTAATAAGTAAATTTGTTAAATTATAGAAATATCAATTTCTTTTTTTTGAATAAATTAAATTTTTTAAAGGTTTATCTTACATTTTCATATTTGGTTTTGGTTTCTTCTTATCAGCTTTCGCAGATTTCAGCACAATATTTATTTGTTATTTTTTACTCTCATTTTTTGTTGATTTTAGTAAATACGGACTTTACTTGATTATTTTTTTTTGGTACTGGCTGACCATTTTCGAGGACTTTTTTATTTTCTATTATGTTTGGCTTCTGTTGAATTTTCGGCTTTCATACTGAAGCTCGTTTCTTTTGTTCGGATGTACACTCTTTTGACGTCTCTATGGAATTGAATTTAAATGGTAGGACGAAATATCTCTGTTTGTATTTCCATTCGTCCCTGTGCTTCTTGTAGAATTCAACAAACTTTTCTTACCGAACTGAAACATAGGATCATTATTTCTAATCTGAAAAGAGGGTTATTAATCTAAGGACTATACATATGTAGTTTTAATTTTATTATCTCGGCTACTTTTTTCAAGAATAGTGTATATCTCGTTATTCATTAATTTAGAACGAAGCTTGAATTTAAATGTAGGCTTTTGTCCCTGATGAGCAATATAGTAGTCATCCGACTATGTTCTTCGATGTCCATTCTTCATTGGAAATGGAATATTAAATTTCAAACTTTACTCGATATTATTTTTATACAGTTTAACCATAATTTATAACTATATAACTGAACCTTGATAAAAACAATCAACGAGTGAACATTTTCTTATCAAATTTTCAATATTAAGTCTATTAATTAAAATATTTAAAGGGTTTTATAGGTATAAAAAAATATAATTCATCGAAACTCATTGTTGATAATTCTTCTTTTTTAGAAAATTGCTAATTTGAGATTGAGAAAGAGATATGCTTTGGTTTAGCAAATGAAATTCTTCTAAGAAAAATCTTAGAATATAAATATTTCAAAAAAACCTGAGTTTGGACGAAATAAAATATCATAAAGAGAATCTGATATATTTAATGGAAATGATTCGCAAAATTCAGCAATTTAAATCAAATATTTATAAGAAAACCCGTAAAAAAGACAAAAAATAAAAAAGAAAAAGAAAAAATAACTCAATCACCTTACACCTCTAAAGTTACGATACAAAAAATACAGACTTAGAAATAGATAAAATTAATTTATTATTCAAATTATCTGTCATATGAAACTAAATAGCCAAATTCATCAAGGTTCGAAAAGACATTCAGGAAGAATTATAGTCGATTAGTACGAGCAAATAAAAAGAGAAAGATAAGAATAAGGAGTGTGCAAATTCTGCAAAAGATAAATTCCTCTTCGCCTGATGGTCTCTTATCCTTTTATCTTAGAATTCACATGTTAATGTATGTGCTTTTGGTACTTCCATGGATTGCATTTCCATTGATAATAAATCTAATGTGAGTGAATAGAGACTAGGATGCTCAACCTACACTCAAAAAAATAATAAAAATATTCAGAAAAGTATATATGCGCATAATATAGAATTTTAAACTTATGAGAAGATTGACAGCTATCGTAGTCCAATAAGAGGAAATAGCTCTGCTGTTGGTCAAGAGAAAGCTCGGTCGAATAAAAAAAATATAAAAGAAACGGGTTCAGTTCGGAATTATAGCAATAATAAAAATGGTAAATAAAGTTATAGAAAAACTTAAGGATCTAAAAACAAGAATATTAAATGTACAAAATTATTCGAATCTAAAAAAGGAATTAATTTATAAAAATTCCACAAAAAGGAAAAAGTTAATAAAAGCATACTTTCTGATTAGTTCCGAGAATATTTTGGTTAGACTGTAAATAAAAGAAAATCTTAAAAGATTCGGAAAGATAATAAGAATTTATGGATTGAGACATCAAATCGTAAAACTAATAATTATAGGCAAATGGCTAATAAGAGATAAACTTAAAAACAACTGAGGCAATAAAAGTTAAAGAAATTACAAAAATAAACTGAAAAGCTTAAAAAATAACAACAAGAACTCATTAAATAACTTTAAAAGTAAAAAAAGAAATAAAAGAGACATAACAGCCGAGTTAATAGTAAAATTAAAAGATAGCAAAGACCTTAAGTTAGGCAACAAACTAGACCAGAAAATCGTTTCCCTTCAAGAAATCATAGAAACATAAATAATCCACAACATACAAGACAATAAAGTCGACAAACTCGTAAAAACTAGCGTAGAAATCCCACAGTCGAATAGTCTTACTATTAATAAATTCCTGTAAATCATCCTCATCGAACTCTTAATTTCATCTCGCAAACCATAAATTAACAATTTTAAATGATGAAGTAATTATCAAATAACTCAGAGAACAATTTGAGCATATGAACTAATTCTTTTCTAATTTTGTCCCATTTTCCAGCAATGGATTCGTTTACTTTGAAAGAGAGGAAGATTCAGATTATAGCATAGATTCTTCGACTTAATCGATCGGTTATGAGCAAGAACAATAGGAAAAAGGACTCTTCGATGAACAGATATAGCTACTCCCAAGATATATCTACCAAAAAAAACTAAAAATAGAAGACCAATGCGCTATCTGCATCAGCTCCATCAATCATGAAGAAATCGTAAGAAGACTCCCTTGCAATCATATCTTTCACTGCGAGTGTATCGATCAATGGCTAAAAAGAAAAGCTGCATGTCCTGTTTGCAGAGATCAAATAGGTGATATCGGACTTTGAATTTTATTTGACTTAAAATTAGTTTAGTTACTCATTCTAGTTAAAACAATAAATATTATTATTTAAACATGAAAATGCAAAAAGAAAGATATAATTTTCTTTTATTCATAAAAAAAATTATTTAATTATTGATTTTGGTTGGAGAGAATTTCGAGTCTTGATAAAATTCTGTTCCACGACTATTATAAAAATATCTTATTTGATTTTATATTAGATTAATGATCATTCATTTGTTGATTAATTTTTTTATCAACGTCTTTGTTTCTTCATTTTCTTTATTTTTAATTCTTTTTTCAGTTTAGTAAGTTTGTTTAAGATCATTTAATAGCGTCGGATAAATAGGTTTTTGGCTTTTTCTTGGGTTATTCGTTATATTGAATCTATGATTTATTTCTTATCTTCTTCATATTTAGAAATTTACTGCTTTAGCTTCTCTATTGAGTTTTCTTGTTCAGATGGTCTTTTCCCAAACAGATCGATTTCTTCATACTTTTGAGTAATTTTATTATTTACTTTAAATTTGATATTGTTCTGATATGGTTTTGTTTCTCTATTTGTCCTCTCAACACTGGTTTTAGTATATCTGCACATATCCATCGAATAGTGCCTATTTTTCCTCGAAGGTAGCCATTTCCATAATAAATTCTGCTTTTGTGTATTTCCCTCTTTGCTTAAGTTTTCAAACTTCATATTTTTCAATTTTTATCACTTTGAATAGTTTTTGCATTTAAGTTAATTCAAAAAAAAAATTTATAGCGGGAAAAATTTTGATCAAGAAATTAAATAAAACCCAAGATAATTGAATCCTTCCCATTTTCTTAATTATCATAACTAAAATCTGAGAGGTTAAAAAATAATACTTTTTTGGATGTAGACTTAGTTTAGATTAAAAAAATTGTAATAATTCAATAGATTTTAATTTAGATAGATATTATGTTTAATCAATTTATTACTTATAATATTTGTATCTTCCCCTGTATTTTCGCGATAATATCTGTAGAATTTGAATCAAATCTCGTCGCTAAAAGTTTTATCTTTGCTATTTTATCCTATTTCTTTATCTTATCACTTTTCATTATTTTCTATGCTTCCGATCTTGGACTATTATAAAACCCACTATAATAATTATGTTCAATTTTCTTCTGTCTAGCATCACGTAGGTAATCAGGGTAATGTGATATTGTAGAGGCTGTATTTTTACTTGCACTGTTTGATTTTTAGAGATCAGATGTAACTGTGATTGTGTTATTATTGTTTTATTTCTTCTTAGCTTTTTTATTACCATTTTGTAAGTATGTGTTACCGATTTATTTTATTTATTATTTTGTTAATCGTACTATTTTGGGTGATTATTCTTTTTATTTCTAAGGGGATTAGTTATCAGAGAGAGCTTTTGTTTTTGGAGCGAATTATTCGTATACATAATCTGCGTATTTCTGTCTTCGAAGTCGAATCTCTTTCGGTTGCTATTTGCGTAAGTGTTATTAATTTTTTACTATTTATTCTTATTTGAGAATTAAGGCATAAAATTTTGATTTGTGTAAGGCTTATTCACTTTAGTTTTGGCTAACTCTACTTGAGTTTAATCTTTTCTATTGCAGTTATTTCTTTTTTTAGCTAATGATGGATTGATATTTCTTCTCATGCTCTCGAAGATCAACAAAATCTATATGTTTTTATTTCAGTCGAGCCTCCATTAGTTCATATTTACGCTGCTATTGGAGGTTATTTTTTTATTTCCAGGTCTAATCTAGAAGCTCGTACAATTTTTTCTTTTATTCTATCCTTTTAAGTAAAGAGTCCTCACTTTTTCTCTTATTTTATCTTTATATACTTTTTTGTCGTATTTGCTATAACTTTTATTAGATTTTTAATTTTTTTAGCTCATTAGCTGCATTTCTCTCTCTGATAAGTCTCTCTTCATCCTACTTTTTCATTCTTAGCACTTATTATTATATCTATTTATTCTTTTTCTCAATACTATCTTAAAAATCCCTTAATTTTCTCTTCAATTTCTTTAAGTTTGCCCTCTCCTCTTCGGTTAATT
>ERZ724506.439-NODE-439-length-14564-cov-4.292163_pt1 | contig 14564 bp, 9 predicted proteins | sample MGYA00376039_ERZ724506 | MGnify/ENA primary metagenome ERZ724506 (study PRJEB28724, sample SAMN07190887) | wastewater metagenome | isolation source: effluent of sewage treatment plant in Hong Hong | place: USA: Christiansburg, Virginia | collected 2016-03-01 ... | reverse complement strand
TTAGGAAATGCTTGGATGAAAGCAGCGGGCTTAGATGAAGAAAAATTAAAGGGGGCAAACATGGCCGTTATCTTCGGATTAAGCTTTGTGTTTAGCTTTCTATTAGCATTTTTCAGTCAGATGCTAGTTATCCACCAACTTCATATTGGAGCTGCATTCTTCGACTATCAAGAGCAAATTAAAGACGTAGCGACACCGGAAGGTGCACTCTATAAACAAGTAATGGATCTAGTAGGTTCGGGGCATCGTACATTTGGTCATGGTGCGTTCCATGGTGTATTAAGTGGTTTATTTCTTGTAATGCCAATTTTAGCAACCAATGCTATGTTTGAACGCAAAGGATTTAAATACATTGCTATTAATGTAGGCTATTGGATTATCTGCTTGGCAATTATGGGCGGAATTGTATGCGGCTGGGTATAATCCTATCTTAAACATTTAAACGCCGCTAGGGTACTTTTTAGCGGCGTTTTTCATTATAACTACTCCACAACAATCTTCTTAACTCCCAACAAATGATTGTTGGTAGTCCGCACAAAATAAGTACCCGAACTTAAATTTAATTTCATGTCTAGCCTTTCTGCATTTGTTTTTTGAGTGTATACCACTTTTCCCATTATATCAATTACTTCAATTGTTTTTTCGTGAGTATCATTCTCGAAATCTAAAGTAAAATTACCAGCATTAACCGTTGGATATAATTGATAGTTATAAATTGTTTCCTCGCTATTTTTAATTCCTGTTACAATGCTATTAATCGTAGTTTCCCAAATACCACGCCCAAAGGTAGAAACATACACTTTATTTAGTGCTGGATTAAATTCAATATCGCTTACAATCACGTTAGGTAAACCAAAACTATTATTTACCCAAGTTGTTGAGCCAGCATTCAACGTATAAACGCCAATATCGGTGGCAATTATTAAATCATTGGTTCCCGGAATTTGTTTAATGCAATTAACTGGTAAGTTTGGCAAATTATAAGTGATGTTTTGCCAAGTGCTTCCGCCATTTGATGTGGTAAATACTTTATCAGTTGCACTAAAACCAGCCATACTTACATAAGCAATATTGGCGTTGCTTGCATTAATCTCTATACCTGTATAGTAAAGGCTATCTGGTAAATTATTAGTCACGTTGGTAAATGACATGCCTCCATTAGTGGTTTTAATAATTACACCATTTACTCCGTTTTCATACCTCACTCTTCTTGCAGCGTAAATAACCTGACTGTTAGAATTAGAAACGGCTAAAGCAGAAATTTCGGAGCTTTGACCTGTTATTGTATTAGATGCAATTGATGCTAAAGGCGTCCATGAATTTCCATAATTAGTTGATTTTACAACATTTTCATTTCCAATATAAACTGTGCCAGGATTATTGTAATTGGCAACAATTGGCGTTACCCATTCCGCTTGCTCTCCATTTATATTTGAAGACGCAATATTACTACTCGCACCATTATCTGAACTAACCCACATGTTACCATATTGACTACTTCCTAAAACATTTGTTGCACTTGTTGGAAACAAACAATTATCCATACCATCTCCACCAAAAATAGTTGACCAACTGCCTGCATTATAATACATAGAGGCGTTATCTTGTGCACCTGCAATTAATTGCCCTGCGGCATTTTTAGAACTTGATAATCTATAAAACGAAGAAATTTGCATGGCATTCATTTGCGTCCAAACCGTAGGCCAGGCGCTAGTTCCCCAAGAATCGGCAATCATAGCTGAAGTTTGATAAACACCGCCATCACTACATACAAAATAATTACCAGTTAATGGACTTCTGCTAATATCATGAATATCGCCATGCAAGGTTGCGCCATACTGTGTTGTCCAATGCGACATTGGCATAAAAGAATTTGCGCCATCGTAAGATGCCCACATATTAACGCCACCCACATAAACTGTGTTAGCATCAGTCGCATCCACTAACAATCCTAAATCATAGTTACCTTGTCCACCAGGCCCACTTCCTGTTCCTCCATCTAAAACATTATCCGTTGGGAGAATAAAATTCCAATTCAAACCAGCATCTGTTGATTGGTATATACCATATAAACCACCAACTAAATCAACGCATAGTGCATAAATATAATTGTTGTTTGATGGAGCAATAGCAATTTTAACACGTTGTATGTCTCCTGTTAAAGGCATATTGGTGTTTAACATTGCCCAAGTATTACCGAAGTCAGTTGATTTGTAAACGCCTGCATTTCCAATATTTGAATTCATGACCCAGCCAGTAGCTGCATAAATAATATTAGGATTAACAGGATCTTGGTGCATATCCCAAAATAAAGAATCAAGTTTTTTTGTCCAAGTAGCACCTGCATTATTTGATTTATACATCCCTGTAACACCACAAGCTACAACATCATTGGTATTTGCAGGATTAATTAAAATTTTACGAATCAACGACGCATCGCCATTCGTTAAATTATAGGTTAATCCCGTTGGAGTCCAAGTTAAACCGCCATCTAAGGTTTTATAAACTCCTAAACCATAATGTGTATGTCGTTTTCTTCCACTTAAAAATAAACTGATACCAATGTATTCAAAATCACAAACCGAAATATACATTTCGTTTGGATTTGTGGGATTGATAGAAATATCGCTAATACGAGTGATAGGTAAATTATCCGTTAAGGGTGTCCACGTTGCGCCATTATTAGTTGTTTTCCAAACACCACCTTGCGCCACCCCAACAAAAAAAGTATTAGGATTTGTTGGATGGAAAGCGATGCAATTAATACGTCCTATACCATTTTCCATATAACCAGTTTGGTTAACAGGCGTAGCATTAGGTCCAAAAGGTGACCATGCAGCAGAGACACTGTTTTGAGTTTGCTGCTGCTTATAATTTGCCATATCGATAGTGGCATTAATATATTCATCAAAACCAGCGGGTTCACCTTTGGTATTGGTATGTAACTCCATTTCTTGTTCCCAACGTTTATAGTTTTTCCAATGCTTTTGCTTTGTTAAATCATTGCTATTTTTAAAATCATTGAACTGAGATTTTAACTCCTTAAAAGTTAAAGCTCGATTGGTTTTATTTTTATAAAATGTTTGTCCGAAAAATAATTGGACACAAAACAAAAAAGATATGCTTAAAAAAAGATACTTCATGAAAATTTTAATTTAAAATCTGAAATTAAAGTTAATGAAAAAACAGGTAACTTCAACTATTACCAATAGTTTACAAAATTAGATTACAATTCCTCTAACCCCACTCCTACTCTTCTTTTATTCAAATTTTCGGGATCAATTACAGGAAACATGGTAAAATTATATCTATCATCATAATTCCCTTGCGTACCATACACTTGTTTTTCGCCTTTGGCTACTTTAAGTTTATCAATAAAAAACGCTAAGGATTTCCAACTAATATAACCTCTATCTGCCGCTAAGATAAATTGATTTACATATTTTTCTTTAATGGTTAATGGCGCAAAACTTAAAATATAAAAAGGAATACCTGATGATTCGCCTGCAATTTCTTTAGATGGGTATCCAAACCTATCTAAAATTTTAGAAATATTCTCAAACGACAAACTATCCAAATGCCTCAATTGAGTTTCAAAAATATTTCTTTTAAAGGGATTTTTAAGATTCGCATTAATACTATCTGCCAATAAATTATTATGCGAAGCAAATTCTTTATCAATAACATTTAAGGCTTCAATTAACGAATCATTAGTTTTAATATTCTTATTTACATATTCTGTTTTAATGAGTTTACCTTGCTCGTAATACATGTTTTTTACCAACAAGCCACTATCGTTGTAAGATTTCCATTTTCCATAAAAATAATAATGTACTCTGTCTGGTAAATTTTCGAGGCGTGCATTTCCTTTTAATTTTATTGTTCCATTGGGATAGTAAAAAGTCGTTTTCATTTTTTTGAAGCGATTAATTTCTCTTCTATCTAAAACACCAGCATTATTATAGAAATAACATTTACCTGATGAAATACCATTTCTAAAACGCCCTTCGAACGATTTTATTTTTTTGGCATCATCTATATATGTAATCCATTTACCAGTTCGCTCGCCATGTTTATTTAAGCGATTTAACTTTTGAGAAAAAGAGTGATAAGGATTTATTGAAAAGAGAACAAGAGAAATATAAAGGATTGTTTTCATCGAGCAAACAAATTAAACTTTGTTTTCGTCTTGTACTTCGATGGTTGTTTTAAAAACAAAATTAGCAGGACCTTCTAACCAAATATTATAAAATGTGTTTTCTAAAACCTTTTCAAATTTCACATTTAAATTTCCACCTAATGTTTTGATAGCGCAATTATTTTTATCAGAACTCACACCTTTTAAAGCAGCGACTAAAGCTGCGGCTGTAACGCCTGTGCCACAAGATAAGGTTTCGTCTTCTACTCCACGCTCGTAAGTGCGAACAAATAACTCATTATCTTTTTTCTCAATAAAATTAACGTTAGTACCTTCAAATACAAAACGGTCGTTATTTCTTATTTTTTTTCCTTCTGTAAATACATCAAAATTTTCAATCCCATTTACAAATTTCACATAATGTGGTGAGCCTGTATTCAAATAAAAATAACCTTCTCCTACTTCTACCTGGCGGACATCATTCATTTTTAAAGAAACCCAATCGTTATCAATTTTAGCTTCATGTATGCCATCAATTGCCAAAAACTTAGCGTGAGTAGTTACAATTCCTAAATATTTTGCAAAGGCTGTAATGCATCTTCCGCCATTACCACACATACTACTTTCGTTTCCATCGCTATTAAAATAAACCATTTTAAAATCAATACCTGGCTCTAATTCCAATAACATTAAGCCATCTGCACCAATACCAAAGCGGCGGTCGCACAACCATTTAATTTGTTCGGTTGTTAACGAAATTGTTTTTTCACGATTATCTATCAGTACAAAATCATTACCTGTACCTTGATATTTGTAGCATTGCAACTGCATAATAATTAATTAATTTTAGCTAATAACTGAGAATCGTTAACTAGTTCCATAGGTTTAAACTCGGTACCCGAAGATATTTTATAAACCACATCATCATTTTTTAAATAGTAACTATCGTCTACTTTGTAAATCGTAATACTACTGAAGTCTGACAAGCCATATAAAATAACTCTGTTACGAGTCATCCGATAACCTTTAGAGTTTAAAGGTGTTTTCCAAAATTCCACAAAAAATAAATTAGGATATTCTGCATTTGTAACGCCTGCCAATTGCCCAGTTAGTGTGTCGCGTTTCGAATCTGTATCTAAATTAATAACCTTAATATTTTTAACTGATAGTAATTCTTCCTGAGCCACATTTACATCCTCCTCTTTTAATAAAGCATCTACTTCGCTGTAATTAATGTTTGGAGAATTTTTAGTATTTATATTTTTCTTTTTATCTGATTTACTTTCTTCTTTCTTTTCAGATTTATCAGTAGATACAGATTGCTCAACAATTTTAATATTGTCAATATTCGGTTTGTTGAACTTTTTTAAATAATCGTCGATTTTAAAAATAAAAAAAGCCACACCAGCTAACAAGCCAATAGAAACTCCGAAAACAAAAGGTGGTATTTTATATTTAAATCTCATGATTTTTGCGAGATTAAATTTACATAATTTTCTGAAAGGGTTTTCAACTATTTAACTATAGTTTTAAGCATTTCGTCTATTGTTAAAGTTACAATCAAAGGTAAATGATAAACTATTTTAACAAAATTTTACCTTAAAATCCCCAAAACCCTTGCTGCCGTTAAGTATTGTTAAAAATAGAATAGAACTATAACTTCTGATGTAATTTTGCGTTATGAATTCAGGAAATAAATTTTAATTAAATTAATAAAAATAAATAATATGAAAAAAGTAATCTCATCTCTGTTTGTAGGCGCTTTAGGTGGCGCTTTTGCGTTAGTTGGCAATTATTACTTTAATCAAAATAATACCAGTCAAGTAACTAATTACAATCCTTACGCTACACCTACTCAGTTAGCAAGCTATAATAGTTTTGCTACAGCAGCAAATGCACCCGACTTTGTTATGTCGGCCGAAAAAACAGTAAACTCAGTAGTTCATATAAAAACAATTGTTGAGCATAAAAACAATTTAGCCTACGATCCTTTTCAAGATTGGTTTTTTGGCGGGAGACAACGTCAACCAAATATGATGCAAGGAAGCGGTAGCGGTGTTATTATTAGTCAGGATGGATACATTGTAACAAACAACCATGTGATTAATGAAGCTACAAAAATAGAAGTAGTATTAAATGATAAACGAACTTATGTTGCAGAAGTTATTGGCACAGATCCAAATACTGATTTAGCATTATTACGTATCAAAGAAAATAGTTTACCATTTGTAAATTATGGAAACTCTGATGATGTAAAAGTTGGAGAATGGGTATTAGCAGTTGGAAATCCATTCAATTTAAACTCAACCGTAACAGCAGGTATTGTAAGCGCAAAAGGACGTAATATAAATATTTTAGAACATAACGCACAAGGCGGAAGTTTAGCGCCAATTGAATCTTTCATTCAAACAGATGCGGCTGTAAACCCTGGTAACAGTGGTGGAGCATTAGTTAGCACTACTGGCGATTTAGTAGGAATTAATACAGCTATTGCTTCTAATAATGGTTCTTATCAAGGCTATTCTTTTGCAATACCAGTTAACTTAGTTAAAAAAGTAGTATCCGATTTAATTGAATATGGAACGGTACAACGTGCCTTTATTGGATTAAGTATTCAAGATATAGATTCAAAATTTGCTGAAGAAAAACGCATTAAACAATTAAAAGGTGTTTACATTAATGGCTTAACTGAAAATGGTGCGGGTGAAGAAGCAGGAATTAAAATTGGCGACATCGTTACTAAAGTAGAAAACGTGGTTGTAAAAAGCACTTCGGAATTATTAGAACAAATTGGAAAGTTCAGACCAAGTGATAAGATTAATGTAACCTTAGTTAGAAATGAAAAGGAAATGATATTACCTGTTGTTTTAAAAAATAAAGAAAACAGCTTAGGGATTATTAAAAAGCCTGAAATTTTTAGAACGGCGGTAAACTCTTTAGGTGCAGAGTTTGAAGAATTAAATACCGAAGATTTATCGAAGTTAAATATTCCATCGGGTGTAAAAATCGCCAAATTACAAGCAGGTAAATTAGCAAACGCTGGCATTAAAGAAGGCTTCATTATCACATCAGTTGATAAGAAAAAAGTATCGAACATAAAAGATATTCAAAACATGTTGGAGAATAAAACAGGTGGCGTTTTAATTGAAGGCATGTATCCAAATGGCATGAGGGCTTATTATGGTTTTGGGTTGTAAGCTCAGTAGTTTAAAGTAGATTTATCATTTGATTGAGCGGTTATGTCTTTACTCATTTGTGATAGGTCTAAAAAAGTAAAAATCAAATGTTAAAAACATAACAAAAACCTAATCATTTAATAATCAAAGCGATACAGACTTGGAAAAACGCCCTTTTTTTTCTATCTTTGTTGGCTTATAAAACCAATCTAATACCATGAGACAGCTAAAAATAACCAAATCGATTACCAATCGCGAGAGTGCATCTTTAGATAAATACCTTCAAGAAATTGGTAGAGAAGAATTAATTACCGCAGAAGAGGAAGTTGTTTTAGCCAAGAAGATTAGAGATGGGGACCAAGACGCTTTAGAAAAATTAACCCGTGCTAACTTACGTTTCGTAGTATCTGTAGCAAAACAATATCAAAATCAAGGTTTAAGTTTACCAGATTTAATTAATGAAGGAAACTTAGGTTTAATTAAAGCAGCTCGTCGTTTTGATGAGACTCGTGGATTTAAATTTATCTCTTACGCTGTTTGGTGGATTCGTCAATCAATTTTACAAGCATTAGCAGAACAATCTCGTATCGTTCGTTTACCATTAAACCAAGTAGGTTCATTAAATAAAATCAACAAAGCTTATTCTAAATTAGAACAAGAATTTGAGCGTGAACCAACAGCTGATGAAATTGCTGAATTATTAGATTTACCAATTGATAAAGTTTCTGATACGATGAAAGTATCTGGTCGCCATGTAAGTATGGACGCACCATTTGCTAACGGTGAAGAAAGTTCTTTATTAGATGTATTAGTAAACCATGATTCATTGAAAGCAGATGCTGGCTTGATTATGGAATCCTTGTCAAAAGAAATTGATAGAGCTTTATCTACTTTAACTGAAAGAGAAAGAGACGTAGTTAAATTATTTTTCGGAATAGGTTTAAACCACGGTTTAACTTTAGAAGAAATTGGTGATAAATTTGATTTAACTCGCGAACGTGTTCGTCAAATTAAAGAAAAAGCGATTCGTCGTTTACGCCACAGTTCAAGAAGTAAATTGTTACAACAATACTTAGGATAATCTTTATTGATTATTTACTCCAATTAAAGCAAACATCAACTAGATGTTTGCTTTTTTTATGCAATGTCATTTTTCCATAAAGGTTACGGTTAAATTTAGTAAGCTTTTTATGAAATGTATGCTTGTGTATTTTTTTATTTGAAGAAGATGCTGATGATCGTGATGTGAAATTGAAAGACATCTCTAGACCTTTTCCATTACTATCAGAAACATCATTCGATTGTTTGATTGAATTATAACTTTGTTGAGATTGATTAATATTTGAAATATTATCATTGATGAAATTACGCTGTTGTTGCTCTATAGGATTGTTATCATTGTCATCATTATTCAAATAATTAGCATTTTGAATAGTTTGAACAGGGATATTTATATTATTTTGAACAAATAAATTTCCCGCTTGTTGTATTTGAGAAAACGTACTGAAAAATGCTATTAGTAAAATAATAAGATATGTAGCCTTCATTGAATATATATTTATTCAAATATCAAAAGATATTTTTCAATGAAAGAAGGAGCTTTGTTAACGAAACATAAAAACAAAAAAATTAACCATTTTTAAGAGCTAAATCTTATAGAAATTCTGAAAACTCCTGTTGAAATTTGGAAAATTGCTGTAGAAATAAAGATTTAACGAATAATTGAGCACTTATATTATGAGTGGCAAAAAAACAATGTGTAATTCATATATATTTATCATAAACTAAAAAATCAACCATGAAATTTATTACTTATTCTTTATTAGGATTAATGTCTATTTCGCAGTTCACTACCTCTGCGCAAGGTCAATTATCTCAACCCTTAAAGGCTAGAAAGCAATTTATTATGCCATCTAATCTTACGGTTAACGATTATTCTGCAAAAACAATCGTATTTAAAGTAAAACCTCAATACAGAAGTATTACTAGCAATACTAAAATCAATAATCCTTTATTAGATCAAGTATTAGCTTATGTTGGAGTAAATACATTTGGTAAAAAATTTCCAAATCATGCGCCTCCTGAAAGAGTAAAAAATGAATTAGGTCAAGCATACGCCGATTTATCTTTAATTTATGAATTAAAGTATACCAATAATGTAAGTATTGAAGATGCGGCTAATCAATTATTAGCAACCAATTTATTTGAGTTTGCTGAGCCTCATTATAATTATCAAATGCATAATGTTACTCCTAACGATCCTTCTATTACAAATCAAAGTGGGTTTTTAACACGTATTAGAGCTTATGCTGCTTGGGATTTAGCATTAGGAGGTTCTCAAGGCACTTCATCGGTTGTTATAGGAATCGTAGATTCGGGTACAGATACAGATCATCCAGATTTAGTAACACAATTTGCGATTAATACAGCTGATCCAATTAACGGTACTGATGATGATGGCGATGGCTATATAGATAATAATAGAGGCTATGATTTAGCAGGTGCAGATTATAATAATGTAGTTGGAGATAATAACCCAAATATTATGGGTAATAATAACAATCATGGTTCGCATGTTTCTGGTTGTGCCTCTGCTGCAACTAATAATACAGTAGGTGTAGCAGGAATTGGTTGGAACTGTAAATTACTACCTGTAAAATGTTCAGCTGATAATGATACTAGAGGTGCTGGTGGAGTTGGGTACGTTATTGCTGGATACGAAGGAATAACCTATGCTGCTGATCATGGCGCTAAAATTATTAATTGTTCGTGGGGTGGACCTGGAGGCGGTTCTTTTGGACAAGTAATTGTTGATTATGCGACAATCAACAAAAACTGTTTGGTTGTTGCATCAGCAGGTAATTCTGGTATTGACGAACAAAATTTTCCTGCCTCATATAACTATGTGCTATCTGTTGCAGCAACAAAATCCACTAGTGATTCTCGAGCTTCGTTTTCAACGTATCATTATTCAGTTGATCTTAGTACCCCAGGTGAAAATATTTACACAACATTATATAATAACTCATATGGTAATATGAGTGGAACATCTATGTCATCTCCAATTACAGCTGGCGGTGCAGGTTTAGTTCAATCAAAATTTAATTATACAAACGCACTGCAAATTGGTCAACGTTTAAAACAAACATCCGATAATCACTATACTACTGGTCCTAATATCACTGGAACTGGAAACCCACTTGCTAGTATGCAAAATAAGTTAGGGAAAGGCAGAATGAATTTACAACGTGCTTTAACGGACCCTGCAGCTCCGTCAGTTGTTTTTGCAAATGAAGTGATTGTAGATCATAACGACAATGCATTAGTTATTGGCGATAGCTTATTTATTACAGGTGATTTTATTAACTACTTAGCTCCTACAAGTAATTTATCGGCTAGTATAACTGCTGTTGTAGGTGGCGCTAATCTAACCTCTATTGATAATACAACAAGTTTAGGAGTTGTTAATACACTTGCTACCGTAAACAATAATAGCGATCCGTTTAAATTTAAAATCAATACTGGTACACCTGATAATACTGTAATTACCTTTAAAGTTACTTTGTATGATGGCACATACAGTGATGTTTACTTTTTTAAAGTAACTGTTAATGTGGATTATATAAATATTGCAATAAATGATGTAGCTACCACGATAACAAGCAAAGGAAAAATCGGTTACAACGCTGATGGGCAATTACAAGGTTTAGGATTTACTTATATGGGGACTAATTTATTATATGAAGCATCTGTTATGTTTGGTTCTGCTAGCACAAAAGTTTCAGATTCATTCAGAGGTGAAACCGCTGGAACTGCTGATGCTGATTTTCAATCAGTAGTAAAAGCATATAAAACAATACCAGCTGTGTTTTCTGAATTTGATGTCCATGGTCGTTTTAATGACGCAGTAGCTACACCAGTGCAAAATCTATTAGTATCTCATAGCGCTTACGCATGGAGCACTCCTGGAAACAGAAAATATGTGATTGTAGAATATGTTATGAAAAATAGTGGTACAACTCCAATTAATACATTATATGCTGGTATTGCTGCCGATTGGGACATTGATGCGGCAACTGCTTCAACAAACAAATCAAACTATGACGCTGCGACAAAAATGGGCTACATCTATTCAACGGCAACAGGTGGTAAATTTGCAGGCATCAAACTATTAACCAATACAGCTGCTCCGGTGTGCTATAATATCGACAATATAGCTGGCGGTGGCGGCGGCGTTGATATTAATGACGCAACTGACTATTTTGGAACAGGAGATAAATACACTACATTATCTACTAACAGATACCTGGCTGGTACTGCAGATGCAGATGGTGAAGACATTGTCGGAGTTATGAGTTCAGGTCCATTTACCATTGCCGCGGGCGATAGTGCAAAAGTTGCTTTTGCTTTAATTGCTGGAGATGATTTAACTGATATTAAAAAAAGTGCGGATAGCGCTCAAGTTCATTATGATGGACCTCCCCCAGTTGTAACTGGTATTAAAAACAATAGTACCAATGAACTAAACGCTGTTGTATTCCCTAATCCAACTAATAGCGATTTAAATTTCATGATTAATACTACAAAATCTGAAAATGTAGATATTATTTTGGTAAATACTTTAGGTCAAACCATGAAACACCTTGTTAAAAACAATATGAACTCTGGATTTAACCAAATCACAACTAATGTAAGTCAGCTGCCAGTTGGTACATATTTTTATCAAATTAAAACAGATAACGCTTCCTTAAAAGGAAAAGTGATTATTACTAAATAGGTAAAAATTAAAGCTCAAAAAAGCATCAACTACAAAATGGTTGATGCTTTTTTTATTGGACATATTTTAACTATGTTTAAATGAACAAATCTTTCTATATTTATTAAGAATAATGGATCAAATAGCGTCAATACTTACTTCATATTTCTTTATCCTCATTCTTCTTTTCACTACTTGTAATTTTATTGGAAGTATTCTATTAAAATTAATAAAGTCAAATAAAAGCTACTCAAATTTCTATTTAACAATTTTCAGAAATACACTTTTAGGATCGATTACTCTTATCGTAATTATATCTCTAATATATACAGGAGGAAAAACAATCAGTTTAGCAATAATCTTAATTAGTGTGTTCATTTTCATAGAAGATAGGCTATTTCATCAAAAAGAAATTATACAATCAACTAATTTACAAAAACCAGAATTCAACTTAAAAATCATTGGCTCATCTATGCTATTGATATTAATTGTATTTCTAATTCAGGCTTACATTGTCTTTGATTTTAAATCACAATCAATTAATCCCTTTCCAAAAGATAGCATCTATTATGCAGAACTTTCAAAATGCCTAATTCATTCGGGTAAAGAAAACACCTTTGCAATGTCTAACTTCATCAACAATAAATATCATTTTCCAACACCTTATCATTATTTTGACCTATGGTTTAATGGATTTATAGCAAATCTATTCAACTTAAATTACTCCTTATGTCTTTATTTAATTACCTACTGTTTTTTTACTGGAATATTTCTATTTGGACTAATAGGCTGTTTTGAAAATCTGGGATTAATGAAATGGAAATACAAAATAACTGCATTTCTACTACTATTTATTGGAGGGTTAAATATATCCGAAAATCAATTTCATATGTATAGTTATTGTTCCCAAATGGAAGGACTACTGGAACGATACGGCAATAAACTAAATATTGTTTATGGAATTACGTTATTTACAATCATTTCATTCGTTTTACATAAAAACAAAAGAAATTCATTGATTATTCTTTTAATTATACCTATTGTTTCGATCAGTTTAGCGCCTGCTATATATTTAGGAACAGCATTATATAGTTTTTATTATGTTATTGCAAATAATGACAGAAAATTCCATGTAAGACTAAATATATATATTTTAAGTTTATTAATGTTTATCGGTCTGTTTTATTATCTAAATAAACTAAACGACCTCAATTACAGATTAGATAGAAATATATTTTCATATACGGATTTAACCGAATTTACGTGGCATCGGATAAAATTTTATATCGTTGAATTACTTCTAAAATCATACATCATACCTTTCCTATTTCTTACAAACTATTTTCCTCTTATTTTAATTATCATTTGGCTATTCTTAAAAAAACAAATTCAACCTCCATATAAATCAATCTTATTTCTTTTTTCAATAATATTATCAGTTGGTATACTATTTAGAAGTAGTTTATACCTAATGGATGATGCCTACCAATTATACACAAATACACTTTCACTTTGGCATGTTCTATTCGCATTTTCTTTCATACTTCTATTATCGTATTTAAATAACACTAATGCAAATTATACATTGTTTGGGGTAGTTATAATTACATTATCCATAATTTTCAATTGTTATTCATCCCTAACATCATATAAAAAAGAAGATAAAAATGATATAAAATTCTCAATAAAATACATTAGTGAAATAAATAATGAATGTGATAAGCTTAAGGAAAATATAAAAGGAGTTACATTTTTTGATTCAACTTTTTTCAATAATACTGCTATTCAATATCCTTACGAATATTACTGTATGCCTCCAGTTATATCTTCAAAATTATATGTGCCATATAATTTAACGTCAAAAAACAGAGTTCCTATACTAAACAATTATCAATTAGAAAAAACGGTAAAGCGAAGCCCTTACAATCAATATTTAAGCGAGAAAACGAATGGTAAATCATTTAAAGATTCACTCTCTAATCAAATTGATTTCATTAAGGAAAACGGTATCAAATATTTAATCTGTCCTAAAAGTCTAGATGTGAATTTCAAGAAATATTTTAACATCAAAATAGAAATACGTGATTCGCTTTCAGGGCAACGCTTTTTAATATTAAACTAATTCTCTATACTCTATTCCCCAATTCAATAATAGCTAAATCTTTAACTTCATCTCTCTCAATTACAAAACGTAATACTGTCTTAATTTGATGAAAACCATGAATACCACAAGCGCCAGGATTCATGTGTAATACATCATATTGTTGTTGATACATTACCTTTAAAATATGTGAATGCCCACAAATAAATAGCTTAGGTTTTTCTTCAACTATAATATCTTTCACTTCCTTTAGATAATTAGTTGGGGATCCACAAATATGAGTGATAAACACTTTCACCTCTTCGCAAGTAAAAATTAAATTTTTAGGAAACTCTTTTCTTGCATCAGCATCGTCAATATTACCATAAACTGCCTTGAGCGGTTTTATTTTTT
>ERZ724506.437-NODE-437-length-14628-cov-4.814520_pt1 | contig 14628 bp, 12 predicted proteins | sample MGYA00376039_ERZ724506 | MGnify/ENA primary metagenome ERZ724506 (study PRJEB28724, sample SAMN07190887) | wastewater metagenome | isolation source: effluent of sewage treatment plant in Hong Hong | place: USA: Christiansburg, Virginia | collected 2016-03-01 ... | reverse complement strand
GCATTTTTTATTTAATACCTTAAATAGTATTTATTCTTTGGCAATATTAAAAAACGAAAAAACAGCTGATGCAGTTGTAAAACTATCCGACATGATGCGCTATGTGCTCAATGATAGTAATGCTAATTTCGTGTTGTTAGAAAAAGAATTGAATTATATTTCAAACTATATTGAGTTACAGCGTATGCGCCTAACTTCTAATGTTAAATTAACGTATGTTTGTGAAGGCTCTGTGATTGATAAAAAAATCGCACCTTTAGTTTTGATTCCTTTTATTGAAAATGCGTTTAAACATGGCGTTAATTCCGAAGAAAATTCTGCTATTGATATTCACATTTCAATTTCGGAAACAGAATTGAAATTGCAAGTCAGAAATAATTGTGTTAGCACAAATAACAATACTTTAAACAAAAGCGGTCTCGGTATCGAAAATACAAGACAACGCTTAAATTTATTATACCCTCAAAATTATACTTTAAACATTATAGAAAAAGATAGTATGTTTACAGTTATTTTAGTTTTAAACATTCATGATTAAAGCACTTGCCATAGATGATGAACCATTGGCACTTAATGTAATTGAAGCATTTTGTGCTCAGTTAGATTATATTGATTTACAAAAGACATTTACCAAACCCAATGAGGCTTTAAAACATTTAAATAAATATCCAGTTGATTTATTGTTTTTAGATATTCATATGCCTTCGCTAACAGGAATTGATTTTTATAAAAATATCGAACAAAACACACTAGTTGTTTTTTGTACCGCTCATGGGCAATACGCCGTAGAAGGCTTTAATTTAAATGCATTAGATTATTTATTAAAACCATTTACATTTGAACGATTTAAGCAAGCTACTGATAAGGCTCGTGATTATTTTTCAAGTTCTAATAATCAAAAAGCTCAACATATTTTTGTGAGGGCAGATTATAGCTTACAGAAAATTATGTTAGATGATATTATGTGTATTGAAGCTTTAGACGATTACTTAAAAATCTATATTAATAATCAAAAAACCATTGTAGCCCGCATGACTATGAAAGCGATGTTAGAAAAACTACCTTCAACAGAATTTATGAGAGTTCATCGGTCTTTTATTGTTCCTATTAAAAAGGTTGAAAGTTTAAGAAACAAAATGTTACAGTTGGGCGATAAAAAAATTCCTGTTGGCAATAGCTACGAAGAGGATGTGTTAAAACACTTTAATCCTTAACCTCAAAAAAGCATCATTTCATCTCATTAGTTTTTAAGCACTTCATAATTTGTTTACTTTTAGTTTACATAAAATTAAACCACATGATTATGATTCAAAAACACATCCTAACAATTGTTTCTCTATTTCTTTCCATAGTATCTTTTTCTCAGCAATGGCCGGGTTATACGTTGTATAGTAATGGTAACGCAACCACTGCTTATTTAGTGGATACCAATAATGTAAACATAAAAACTTGGTCAGGTTTGACTGGCGGAACTGGATATTCATCTCACTTAGAACCGGGAGGTACCCTAGTTAGAAGTGTTAAAATTACAAATTCTGTGTTTACCGGTGGTGGTGCAAGTGGGCGAGTGCAAAAAGTAGATTATAGCGGAAACATTACTTGGAGTTATGATCATTCTTCAACTACTTTTTATACACATCATGATCATTGTGTTATGCCTAACGGCAATGTGTTGTTAATTGCCTATGAATTAAAAACACAAGCGCAGTTAACGGCGGCAGGTGGAACTATAACATCATTAAGTTCTACAGGTATTTGGCCTGATAAAATCATTGAAGTTCAGCCAACAGGTGCAACAACAGGAAATATTGTTTGGGAATGGCATTTTTGGGATCATTTAGTACAAAACGTGAATCCTAGCGCAGCTAATTACCAAACGTCAATAGTAAATCATCCAGAATTATTAAACATAAATTATCTTACTCAAAAAGATTGGTTGCATTGCAATGGCGTTGATTATAATCCAATATTAGATCAAGTTGTTATTAGTTCTCATAACACAAATGAGTGGTATGTAATTGATCATAGTACAACAACAGCTCAAGCAGCAAGCCATAGTGGTGGTAATTCTGGAAAAGGCGGAGATTTTTTATACCGTTGGGGAAATCCAGCTGCTTATCAAGCTACTGGCACTAAGTATTTAAATGTAACTCATGATACACATTGGATTCCTGAATTTCCTGGAGTTAGCTTTTCGAAATCTGGAAGATTAACTGGGTTTAACAATCAAGGTGTTTCTGCATCTCAGTCTTGTGCTGACCAAATCATAACACCATATGACGGAAATTATAATTATACAATTACACCAGGTTCAGCTTTTGCACCTTCTATTTACGATCAAAGAACTTCGGGTTTTGGTTATACAAGTAATGAAGGAAGTGTAGAGCAATATCCAAATGGGAATACACTAGTATGTGTTTCTATATCAGGCAAAATATATGAACTTACACCCTCAGGAGCAATTATTTACACGATAACAACAGGCGCTAAATCATCTCAGGCGCATCGTTATTCGCCATGTTATGTAAATAATGCCGCTCCTCCGCAGCCAACAATTACAACTAGTGGCAATGATTTAACTACTTCAACTGCCACAACTTATCAATGGTATTATAATGGTACATTAATTAATGGCGCCACTTCACAAAATTATACACCAACTCAAGATGGTATTTATGTTGTTAGAACTACAGATGCTAATGGCTGCGTCAATGTTTACTCAAAAGGCTATGCTTATTCAACTACTACTGCTATTGAAGAATTAGAAGGTAAGAATATTTCTATTTTCCCTAATCCATCAGCAGGTATTTTTGATATTGATTTAAATTACTCTAACCCAAACAAGTTAATAGTGGTGGTTTATGATGTGTTTGGAAAGGAAGTGTTTGCTTTCAAAGATAGATCTCGCATCGACTTGACAGACTTTGCAAATGGTGTTTATACAATAGCAATCAGTTTAGATGATAAAAAATCCGTATACAAAAAAGTGGTAGTGTCTAAATAGATAATACCATTGAAATATTGTAAAGAAATTGTAGAAAGAAATATTTGCTAAAGTTTACCACGCTTTAACCTAATTTCACCTCAAAAATTGATCAGGTTTTTAACTATTTAATTACATTTAGGTAATAATTAATATACTAAAAAGCATGAAAAAAATAGTTACTTCAATTAGTCTCTTATTCTTGTTGTCGTTAGTTTGTAATGCGCAACAATGGAATGGATTAACGTTATATAGTAATAGTAATGCAACTTCCGCGTATTTAGTAGATACGAGTAATGTTACCGTAAAAACATGGTCGGGTCTATCAGGAGGAACAGGTTACTCGTCTTATTTGGAACCAGGGGGTACTTTGGTGCGAAGTGTTAAAGTAACTAACACAACGTTTAATGGAGGTGGTGCTTGCGGTAGAATGCAAAAAGTAAACTATAGCGGAAGTATAGTATGGGATTACACTCATTCTTCAAGCACTTATTATACGCATCACGATCATTGTGTTTTACCAAATGGAAACGTACTGATGATTGCTTATGAATTAAAAACACAAACAGAATTAGCAGCTGCAGGCGGAACTAATACAGCATTAACTTCAGGTATTTGGCCCGAAAAAATAATTGAAGTTCAACCAACGGGAGCAACTACTGGCAATATTGTTTGGGAATGGCATGTGTGGGATCACATGGTACAAAATCTTAATTCAAGTAAAGCCAATTACCAAACGTCTATTGTTAATCATCCTGAGTTATTAAATGTAAATTATAAAAGCACCAAAGATTGGATGCACATGAATGGAATTGATTATAATCCCATTTTAGATCAAATTGTGGTGAGTTCTCATAATTTAAATGAATGGTATGTAATTGATCATAGCACAACAACTGCTCAAGCTGCTTCACACATTGGAGGTAATGCTGGTAAAGGTGGCGACTTTTTATACCGTTGGGGAAACCCAGCGGCTTATCAAGCAACAGGAACAGCTGTTTTAAATGTAACACACGACTCACATTGGATTCCCGAAGGTTGTCCAAATGCAGGTAGATTAGTTGGGTTTAATAACAAAGGAGTATCCGCAACAGTATCATGTTTCGATCAAATTATGCCACCACTTAGTGGCTATAATTATACAATTACTGCTGGCTCAGCATTCGGACCAACTTCTTATGACCAGCGTAATTCTGGTTTTGGATATAGCAGTAACATGGGAAGCTCAGAGCAGTTTCCAAATGGTAACCAATTAGTGTGTGTTGCAACGGCAGGTAAAATTTATGAATTAAATGCAGCTGGAACACCCATTTATACTATTACAACAGGAGGTGCTTTGGCGCAATCTCATCGTTATACAACTTGTTATATAAATAATGCTGCACCTCCACAACCAACAATTACAACTAGCGGTAATGATTTAACAACGGCCACAGCAACAACTTACCAATGGTATTATAATGGAAGTTTAATCTCAGGCGCAACATCTCAAAATTTTACTCCCACACAAAGTGGCATTTATGTTGTAAGAACAACCGATGCAAATGGTTGTGTAAATGTATATTCGCAAGGCTTTGCTTTTTCTATTGCTACTGAGATCGAAGAATTAGAAGGGAAAACAATTTCTATTTATCCAAATCCGTCAACAGGAATTATAGACATTGATTTAAATTACAAGAATGTAACTAATTTGATGGTTGTGGTTTATGATGCTTTTGGCAAAGAAGTATTTACATCTGAAAACTCATCGCGCCTTGATTTAACACAATTAGCAAATGGTGTTTACGCGCTATCTGTGTCGTTGGATAATAAAAAACCAATTTACAAAAAAATAATTTTAACAAAATAAAATATGAAAAGACTTTTACTAGCATTATCATTTATATCAGCTGTAACTAGTGCATCAGCTAAAAAAGTAAAATTTGCTGTTGATATGACAGGGCAAACTATTAGCGCTTTTGGCGTGCATGTAACAGGCGATTTTCAAGAAGCTGCTGGCTATCCTTTAAATTGGGATCCTGGCGTTACAACTCTTACACAGGAGGGCTCCACAGATATTTATAGTGTTATTGTTAACATTCCTGCTTTCACTAAATATGAATACCGTTTTGTAAATGGAGATCAAACTTATGAATCTGAGTTTGTTCCAGATGAATCGCGAGTAGGGTATAATTTCAATGATAATCGTTGGATGTATGTTGATTCTTTAGCAAATGATACAAGCTTTGTTGGTGCTATTTTATTTGGAGGTAATGCACCAGCGGGTTTAAGTTTAGTTCGTTATAAAGTAGATATGAAAAACTCCTTACCAGTTTCGCCAAACGGTGTGCATGTTGGTACTAACATGGATGCCTTTAGTCCAACGAAAGTTCGTTTATATAGTTTTGGAGATAGTATTTATGAGATTATTAATTACTTTCCAAATAATACTTATGCATATAAATATTTTAATGGAAATGTATCAACTACTACTGAAACCATAACAGGAACTTGTTCTGTATTTGGCAATAGAGGATTAACGCTTACAAAAGATACAGCCATGGAAATGGTTTGTTTCAGCAGCTGTTCGGCATGTGCACCAGTTTCAGTGAATGAGTTAAGTTCTAAAACTTCTACATTTAAAGCATTTCCAAATCCTGTAAAAGATATGTTCGTGATTTCATCTGCTCAAGGCGAAGTCATTGAATCGGTTACGGTTTATAATGTATCTGGTCAATCAGTTAAAGAAATACTTGCTATTAATAACGAATCTGCTACACTTAATAATTTAAATCTTTCATCGGGTTTATATATGGTAAGAGTAACTAATAAAAATAAACAAACACAGTATTTAAAAATAATTGTAGAATAACATGCGTCTGTCTATCCTGTCTTTTTTTAGTTTCATTATTTTGTGCGGAAATGTTTCCGCACAAAATTTTTATGATCAAAACACTATTCAAAAAATAGAAATACAGTTTACTCAACCAAACTGGGATTATCAATTAGATACTGCTAAATCAGGGGCAGAGGGTTATATCATGGCAGCTTCGGTAACCATAAATGGAGTATATTTTGATAGTGTCGGTGTAAAGTATAAAGGCAATAGTTCGTATAACCCTACTTACAATAAAAATCCTCTACATATTGAATTAGATGGCTATAAAAATCAATCGTATTTGGGTATCAAAGACATTAAGTTAGGAAATAATTATGCCGATCCATCCATGATTAGAGAAGTGTTAGGCTATGATATATTAAAAAATTACATGCATTGCCCCGAGGCAAATTTTGCAAAGGTTTATATTAATGGAGTATATCATGGAGTATATTCAAATGCTGAAAGTATTGGTAAGAAATTTTATGCTAAACATTATTACTCATCTGGCAATACGGCTATTAAATGTAATCCTATTGTAAATCCAAGTTCAAATACAAAATCAAATTTAAAATATTTTACCACCGGAGATAGTAGCAATTATTTTAATTTTTACGAATTAAAATCAGATTATGGATGGAATAGTTTAAGAGCATTAGCAGATACAGTTACTAATTTTCAATCAAGATTTCCGAATAATTTAGATGTTGACAGAGTAATTTGGATGTTGGCCTTTAATAATGTGATTGTAAATTTGGACAGTTATAGTGGTGCATTTTGTCAAAATTATTATTTGTATAAAGATAATACCAACCATTACAACACTACTATTTGGGATTTGAATATGTGTTTTGGAGGCTTCCCGTATTTAGGCGTAAGCAATAGTAGTTTAGCGCAATTAAGTATTACTAATATGCAACAAATGGCTATTAATATTCATGCAACAGATGTGTATTGGCCAATGATTAACATTATTAATAGCAACGCTCAGTATAAAAAAATGTTAGTCGCTCACATGAGAACTTTAGTTAACGATTTTTTTGCAACTGGAACATATATTACTAAGGCTAATCAATTTCAAGCATTGATAGATACATCAGTACAAAGCGATAATTTTAAATTCTATACTTACCCACAATTTCAAAATGGTTTAACCTCTAATGTTTCTGTTGGTAGTTATTCGGTGCCAGGCATTAGTAATTTAATGGGAGCTCGTTTATCATACTTACAGGGCACTGCAGATTTTAATTATGCAACACCAACCATTACGGCGGTAAGTGCAAATACCAATTCTCCAGCAATTAATTCAACAGTTTCTATTACTGCTAATGTGGTAAATACAAATACGGTGTATTTGGGTTATAGAACAAATAACCATCAAAAATTTACTAGAGTTTTAATGTATGATGATGGTGCTCATAATGATGGAGCTGCTGCTGATAATATTTATGGAGCAAGTATTATTGTAACAACTGCAGAAACAGAGTATTATATATTTGCAGAAAATGCTACTGCTGGAATTTTTTCTCCAGAAAGAGCAGAGCATGAATTTCATCTATTGAATACAAATTTAGCTCAGCCAAATGTTGGAGATTTAGTAATCAATGAATTTTTAGCAGCTAATAATTTTGGACAAACAGATGAAAATGGGAAACATGAAGATTGGATTGAATTACACAATACCACTAATAATGTTTTAAATGTAAGTGGTTTGTATTTGTCGGATGATTATACAAATCCAACAAAATATACCATTCCAAATAATATTATCATACAGCCAAATGGGTTTTTAACTATTTGGGCCGATGAAGACAATATGAATGGCGAAGCGTTACATTGTAATTTTAAATTGCTAAACAGTGGAGAGCAAATTATGTTAAGTAATGGCACCACAGTTTTGGATAGTGTTAGTTTTGGTTTTCAAGGAGCAGATATCTCCATTGCTCGTTGTCCGGACGGAACAGGTTCTTTCGAAGCTTCATCCACACCTTCTTATAATATGAGTAATTGTGCAGTTGGTGTAAATGAAATTAATATGGAGCTAGCCTCTTTGTTGGCATTTCCAAATCCCGCTAACGAAGAGTTAACAATTACTTGTAGTGCTAATGCTGTTTTGCCCATTGAAGTTTTAAATATTGTGGGTGAAGTTGTTTTAAAAGCAGAATTACATCAAACTGCAAAAATAAATACCTCGACATTTAGCCAAGGTATTTATTTTTTGAGAGTTACTAATGAACCACGTTTTGGTTTAGTTAAGTTTGTTGTTGCGAAGTAGGTAGAGTTTAAAACTCATATCTATAAATTGGATCTATATCACCCTTATCATCGTAAACAGCTTTAAGTTCTGTAATTAACCCGCTATTTAATCCATATACCCAACCATGAATTTGAACGCTTTTTCCATCGTGCCATGCTTTTTGAACGATTTTCGTTTCCGCTAAATGCTGTACTTGTTGAATGACATTTAATTCCGTCAATCTATCCGCTCGTTTATCTTCATCTTTAATATTATCCAATTCTATTCGGTTTTTATTGTAAACATCTTTAATGTTTCTAAGCCATTTATCTACTAAACCATATGTTTTATGAGTCATCGCGGCTCTTACTCCTCCGCAGCCGTAATGGCCACAAACAATAATATGCTTAACACCTAAAACATTTACAGCATATTCTAAAACGCTCATTAAATTAAAATCGGTGTGAACAACCATGTTCGCAATATTTCGATGAACAAACATTTCTCCACTTTCTGTATTTGTTACTTCATTGGCGGGAACACGGCTGTCGCTACAACCTATCCATAGATAATCAGGTTTTTGACCTAGTGATGATTTTTTAAAAAATTCAGGGTCGTCAAATTTTTTTTCTAAAGCAAATCGTCTATTGCCATCTATCAATTTCTGATATATCTTATCCATAATTTCTATTATTTGTATTTTATAAGTTCTACTTCAATGTTTCTTTTTTGTGAGGTTTTGATAAAGTCGTCTATGACATCCTTAGCGTCTCTATTCATTTTTTTGTTAATACTAGCATCAATAATTACTTTACTTTCGGGTTTTATCGAGCCAAAAAAGTGAATTAAATATCCTTTATTGAAAAAAGTAACATGTTGTGGTAATTTAATTAAGTAGTATAATTTTTCTTCTATTACTTCACTGCTAGATTCAAAAGATGATTTAATATTATCTCTGATGATAAATATAATTGCTACAATTAACCCTGCGCAAACGCCTTTTAGTAAATCTGTTACCAACATTACTATGATAGTAATTACAAAAGGTATAAATTGTTCATATCCAAATTTCCACTGCTCTTTAAAAATGGCGAGCTTGGTTAATTTGAAGCCTGTCATGATTAAAATAGCAGCAAGGCAAGCATTTGGAATTAAAGCTAACAAATTTGGTAAAAGCAAAACACTGACTAAAAGTAATGATGCATGAATAATTGCTGACATTTTAGATTTAGCGCCCGAATTAATATTTGCCGAACTTCTAACAATCACGGATGTAACAGGTAAGCCACCAACAAAACCACAAGCAATATTACCAATACCTTGAGCCAGTAACTCTTTATTAGTATTTGATTCGTTTTTGTCTGGATCTAATTTATCAACTGCTTCAATACCTAACAATGTTTCTAAACTTGCTACTACCGCTAGGGTAAAAACGATCATCCAAAATTTACTACTATTCGCAAAACTAAAATCGGGAAAAAATAAGTTGGCTTTCAAGTCACTAAATGAAGCAATGGTTGGTAAATTAACCAGATGTATATTATCAACAGCCAAAAACGTATTATTTTTAAAAGTAATGGTCAATAAAATACCAAATACTACAGCTAATAGAGGCCCTGGTAAATTTGATAAAATTTTATGTTTTTTGTAAAATTGTTTTTCGGCAATAATTAAAACAACAAACGACACTAGTCCGATAATAATGGCGCCAGGAGTTATAAAATTAATCATGTGTATTAACTCTGTAAAGGAATTTTCGCCATCCATTTGAATAAATTGTTCATCTCCTTCAGGATCATTATCGTACCCAAACAAATGCGGAATTTGTTTAATAATTAAAATGATACCAATACCGGCTAACATACCTTTAATAACTGCATTTGGGATATAATTGCCAATTGAACCTGCTTTTAATATCCCTAAAAGCAATTGAAATACACCAGCGAAAACAACTGCAGCTAAAAATGCTTGATAATTTCCAAGCTGTGCTATGGAGGCTAACACAATGGCGGTTAATCCTGCCGCTGGTCCCGAAACACTATATTTTGAACCACTAAAAATAGTGACTAATATGCCACCAATAACACCAGCAATAATTCCAGAAAACAATGGAACTTTACATGCCATAGCAATCCCTAAGCATAATGGCAACGCCACTAAAAACACAACAATACCCGCCTTAATGTCGGCAAATAAATTTTTTTTTAACATAATTTTTTTTGAATTTTAAATAATATAGAAATTGTCTAATGAAAATGTAGACGAGATATTAAATTAAAATTTGGGAGGTGGTATTGGGATCGATCTTGTATAAGAAGGATAGCCGTATTCTGGTTTCAACCAAAAAAGTTTCTGTATAGGAATTGATTTATCACTATTACTTTCGTGTCCTATGTAATATTCTTTATCCGCATCTTCATCAGCATCATGGCTTTCTTCTTCTTCCTCAGCAACAGGATTATTTTGATTTTGATTTTTGAAAACTTTACTGTCTTTACAAGCATTGATTATAGAAGCTTGCAGCGTTAAAGAAAAAACGCTGCATACGAATAAGAAAATAAAAATATATCGTAGCTTATAAATCATAGTTCTTAGTAAAACTCACCTTAATAAACATAAGGGTTATCTCATAAAGTGGCGCAAAATAATTAAATTATATGAATTTTGATTAAATTTAAAGTTTATTTAACATAATATTGAACTTAATTATATACCCATGAGTCGCAAAATTATTGTATTTGTTTTGATTTCTTTAAGCTTTTTTTCGTGTAAAAAACAGCCTGGAGAAGGAGGTTTTGCCTCTATTGAAGGTAAAGTATATGCAAGAGACTATGATGACAGTTACACACTTTTAACTGCGCAGTATTATATACCTAGCGAAACCGTATATATTATTTACGGTGATGGAACAGAAGTTGCAAACGATGTAAAAACATCTTACGATGGCTCCTTTAAATTTAATTATTTAAGAAAAGGTACCTACAAAATTTTTGTACTAAGTGAAGATTCAACTAAGCCATTTTTATCCGTTCCCAAGGAAGTAATTGTGGAAGTAAATATTACTAAAAGAAAAGAAAAGGTAGTACTAAATGACTTTGTTATTATTAAATAAAATAATGACACTAAAAGTTATATTTTTTTTAAGTGGATTTATGTTGTATTTTTTCACAAGTCATGCTCAGCGTAGTAATGATGCTGGTATGTGGAATACATTAACAATACAACATCCTTTCACTAAAAAAGTAAGTTTAGTAATTGATCAAGAGTTTAGATTGCGAGAAAACTATCAGCGCATCAATTTATTTTACACAAATATTGGTATTGATTATAAGTACAGTAAATTTTTAAAAATTAGCCCAACTTACCGAGCCATACAAAAAAAACGATTAGATGGTACTTATAGCCACAGACATCGATTAATGCTTGACGTGACATTAAAAAAGAAATTGAAAAAAGTCACCTTAAGTGAACGTATTAGGTATCAAGCCGAAGTGCAAGATTTTTATACAAGTAGAAAAGGGAAGTTAGTAGAGCAATTTTTGAGATTTAAAACAGATGTAAAATATGCAGCCACAGATAAAATTACTCCATATTATTCCATTGAATTTCGGTATCAAATTCATGCGCCACGTGGCGACGGCCCTTTATACGATAATGGTTTTCGTAGGGTTAGAAACGTATTAGGCGCGGAGTATGAAATAAATAAAAAAAATTCAATAAATGTGTATTACCTATATCAAACAGAGTTTACCATCTCAACTCCCGAAACTATTTTTATTTTAGGAATAGGCTATACCTTAACTATTTAAAAAAATAAAAGCATAAGAGTACAGTTTATCTACAGATTTTAAGTATAAATATTCCTCTCTATAATTTGTCTATTCGCCTATTTTAGGTAAATTTAGAGTTAAATCTTTATTACTTTCACATTAAATTGCACCATGAAATAGTCATGTTGCCTAAATCTCAAAAAGCATAAAGATAACATGACTATACCTTATGACAATTAAAAACAATAGTATCTAAATATGAAAAAATTATTCTTTTGTACTTATATTTTTATTTCGCTTACTACCTTGGCTCAATGGAATATTAATAATAGTATTAATACAGGGGTTGCCATAGCGCCTAAATCACAAAATAACGTTCACACAATTTCAGATTCAAATAATGGGATCGTAATGGTTTGGGATGATAACAGAAACGATGCAACTACTAAAGATGATATTTATGTACAACGTTTTAATGCCAGCGGAATCAGAAAATGGGCATTATATGGCGTAAATATATGTAGCGCGGCTAACGCACAAAAAAATTCAACAATTGCTGATGTTGGTAATGGTGACGCTATTATTACTTGGGAAGACAGAAGAAATGGAAACCATGATGTTTATGCGCAAAAAATTGACTCCTCAGGAAATGTTTTATGGACAACAAACGGTGTAGCTGTATGTAATAAAACGACTACACAAAAAAGTCCTAAAATCGTTAGTGATAATGCTGGAGGCGCTATCATTGTTTGGGAAGATTCTTTAAATTTTTATTGGGATATATATGCACAACGCATAAGCTCAACGGGCGCTATTATGTGGACAACAGGTGGCGTGGTCGTATGCTCTTCTCCTAATACACAAGCAAATCCAAGAATAGAAGCAGATGGATTAGGTGGCGCCATCATAACTTGGCAAGATAAACGAAATAATGTTGATTATGATATTTATGCTCAAAAAATAGATGCCTCAGGAGCAGCTCAGTGGACTGCTAACGGTGTGGTTATTTGTAATGCGGTGAATACACAAAATAACGCGCGCATAGAATCTGATGGTTCTAATGGTGCTATTATTGGATGGGCAGATAAGCGAAATGCTATTGATAATAACATATACGCTCAACGTATTAATGCTTCTGGTACTGTTCAGTGGACAGCAAATGGAATTTCTGTATGTAGTGCTTCAAACAACCAAAGTGCTATTGATATGAAGTATATTGGTAGCACAGGCGTGGTTTTTAGTTGGAAAGATGAAAGGGCAGGTGTTAATGAAATTTATACCCAATTAGTTTCTTTATCAGGTACTGCTCAGTTAACCGCAAATGGAATAAAATTATCAAACGCTTTAAAATCACTTAGTCCTAATGTAGTAAGTGATGGTGCTGGTGGAGCTATTGTTGCTTGGCAAGATTCTACCGCATTAGGTTCGTGGGATATCACCTCTCAAAAATTGAATTCTGCAGGTGTCATTCAATGGTCATCTGGCGGTGTAGTTGTTTGCGATGCCAATGACGATCAACTTTATGTGTCACAAGTTTCGGATGGAAATGGTGGAGCTATTTATGCATGGGAAGATCGTAGAAACGGATCGCATTACGATATTTATGTACATCATTTATATTCTACAGGTACTCCTAATTATGTGGGTATTAAAGAATTAAATAAATCTAATCAAGTTCCGTCTGTATGTTTTCCAAATCCTATTGGTTCAAATTCCGTTATTCAATTAAACAATAATTTCTCCAATCATCCTTGGGAAATAAGTATTTTTGATGCTACAGGAAAACTTGTAAAAACTGCTAACATAAAAAGTAACCAAACATATTCATTGAATGCATCTGAGTATTCGGAAGGGATTTATTTTTACATCATTCATATTAAAAACCAATCTTTGTACTCAAAAGGAAGTTTTATTTCTGCTAACTAATTTAATCAGTACTATATGCAACGTCATTTCTTAATAATTCTCATTGTCCTTTTTCAGCTGTCAGTATATGCTCAAAGTAAAAAAGAAGTAAAAAAACACAAAATTAAAGCTTCGGCGGTTTCTGTTATCGAAAACGGAAAAACGATTAATGAAAGTAAAACTATTTTTGATGCCAATGGTAATGAAATTGAAACAACGGATTACAGCAAAGACGGAACAATAAAAGCAATTCATAAAACAAAGTATAATAGTGAAGGTGATGAGGTGGAGGATGAGCAATACGATGCTAATAATAAATTAGTGGAAAAAAAATTGACAAAATATAACGCGTCTGGAGAAAAATCTGAAGAGATTTTTTATGATGCTAATGGTAAGCTAACAAAAAAACACATTTATACGTATGATGGGAAAGGTTTGAGAACAGAGCGTAAAACAACCGATGTGGAAGGCAAAGTAATTTCAATAAAAAAATACGTGTACGTCACAAAATAAATGAACCAACAAGTTTCTGATAAATTAAGTGAGTTCAATTCAATTACCCTTCAAGAAATGGATGGCGTAAAATTAATGGATCGAACTGACACTAAATTTACCTTTAACATAAAAGAACTTCCGATAGTTTTAAATGAAGCAAAAAATCACTATCGTATATTGGAAATAGAAGGCAATAGAATTAGTAGGTATAAAACCTTATATTTTGACACGCAAAATTTTGCTTTGTATAATCAACATCATTGCGGAAAATTAAACCGTTACAAAATCAGACATAGAACCTATGTGGAAAGCAACTTAGGTTTTTTAGAAGTGAAATTCAAAAATAATAAAGGTCGCACTTTAAAAACTAGAATTAAAGAAG
>ERZ724506.434-NODE-434-length-14674-cov-8.181818_pt1 | contig 14674 bp, 4 predicted proteins | sample MGYA00376039_ERZ724506 | MGnify/ENA primary metagenome ERZ724506 (study PRJEB28724, sample SAMN07190887) | wastewater metagenome | isolation source: effluent of sewage treatment plant in Hong Hong | place: USA: Christiansburg, Virginia | collected 2016-03-01 ... | reverse complement strand
AAAAATCAACAAGTAAAAGGCTTAATGAGTCTTAGAGAATAAAATGAAAGTAAAAATTTATATTTAGATGATGGTTTAAGAAAAATGTTTGAATATGAAGACTATTAATAACAAAAGGAATATTTTATTAAAGCATTATTGTAAATTCAGCAGAGTTTTGATAAATAAAGAGAAATAGAGCTTTTGTTTATCATAAAAGAAATGTCAATAATTTGTAAAAACTTTAAAACAATTTTGCTTGAAAATAAAGAGTATTTTTATGATATATTAGTATTATATAAGGATTGAATTTTTAGCTCAGAAACAAGTGCTTAGCTTATTGTACTTATCATATACAATATTTTTGGCATGGTTGACAAAGAGATCAAGATTTTCAATGAAATAAACGAAAAGCTCGATTTTTTGAAAGATTTTGAGAAAAAGTTTTTAAAATAAGAAATTTATAGCAGCTTAAAATTAGTACTTTTTTATTTGTTTTTATACTTTGTTTATAGTGACTTAGTTTCTTAATAAAAAATATTACTCTTGATTTAAGAGATAAATAATTAGTTTAAAAATAATGATTAATAAAATTAGCAGGTTTTTATTGAAGTCTTAAGTAATATTTTGGATAGCAAATAAGATATTATTGAAGAGCTGTAAATTGATAATATTATTTAAGGAGTTTTACTTATGCAATTTAGCATCTTAAAATTGGATCGTCAAAATACAATATTAATAAACAATTTATTAAACATATTAAACTACGTATTGACTGCCTAATAGTAATAACATTTAATTGATCTTATTAAGTAGCAGATAAATTATAATATAGTATTGCAGGGAATTGAAAGCAGTTCTACTTCTTTATGAAAAACAAGCATTTTATTTCTACTTAATTTTCTTTAAGAATTAGATGATATTATTAAGATTTAGTTCTTCTTTAAAAATTATCTAAAAATAATAGATACTTTATGGGTGTATGTTTCTCAAGGACAAGAAGATATTCAACTGTTGTCTATTGAGCTTATCAATGCTATGCTAGTCAAAACAAGCTCTGAAGACAAAGATCATTATTTCAAATAAGAAGCTGGTTTTTTTATCTAGCAGTTTATTTTAAACTTCGATCAAACAAATACACATTTAAAAAGCATCTTATTATAAATATACAAAGCATTGCTTGATAACAATATCTTTAAACATGAGATAAAAAATTGACAAGATTTTCAAAAGTTTTTAGAGAAGATTTTACTCTAAGAAAATGATAAAGAGATTTTAGATCATGCTCAGAGCTTATACTATGCTTTATATCAGGATTAATAATTAATTATTTGTATTAATTTTAATATTAATTAAAAATATAAGTTTTATAGTATGCAAGATAAACTGTTAAAATAGGTCTTTGGATTGCCAAATTCAAAACTGGAAAACACAGAGCTATAATAAGCAGTTTTTGAAAAACATAAAGCTCTTTTGAAGGAATCAGAATGACAATTTAAACTAAACTACGATTAAGAGAATGACTCAGGTTCAAACAAGGAAATCGACTATCTTCAGGAAATCAATGAATGTCTTAATGATCTTGAGTTTGTTTGATCAGATTTCTAATAACTGAGTTAATCATAGGCAAAATTGAGCTACAAAAAAAACAACAAAATTACCAAAAAATAAAAAGAAGATTTGGAGAATGGGTATCAATAATCTTTTAATATTAACTGAAAATAATGGGGTATGATTCTGGCTTAGATCAAGAGCCTTGTCTCAATGTTAATCAGTAATAATAACTCCACACAATAAAGTCTTTTGTAGTCCAAGCAACTTAATTTACTTTAGATTTAAGCCAATTAAAAATTAAAGTAAAAAATCAAACAAATTCAACAAAAAAACCAAAAAGACTTTCTATTATAAGATAACTCAAGTTTATCCTAACAAAAATCACTATCTTTAGATCAAAATATTAATTAGAATTCCAAACAAAAAATAATTTCTGATCTAAACTCTTAGAGCATCAATGCCAGCTGGACCATGAATCAATTAAGCAATGATTTTTCTGAGTCCAAATCAAACTCACTTAATTTTGAATATGAAAACTTATTCCAAACAGAGAAAGAAAATTACCAAAATAAATCATAGAAAAAAACTCCAGTTATTTTTGAAGGAAATACTTTAAATTTTTTGTGCCCAGATGAAGAAAAGCTTAACAAAATTATTGATCTTAAGAATGCTGAATAAAATTATGAACCCTTGCTTGTTAAATAAGAGTCTTTTGATAATTGAAATTGAAAAGCAGAAAGTTTTTAGAATCAAAATTTCTCAATAAATAAGAAGAGAATGAATGTTAATTTCTCAAGCATAAAATCCTTTAGAGAAATTCAAAGAAAAGATTCCTAAGTATATATAAAATATAATTTAAACATATTTATTGAGAAATTATTTATTTATATTATTTATAATAAAAACAAATATTATTATAATGGAAAAAATGTTCATGAATTCTGGAACATAAAACAGATTTTTTGATGAAGTTGAAGAGCTCAAAAAGAACCTTGATGATAATAATCTAGATGTTTGAAGACAGACAATGAGATGAATAATATCAGGCATGACCTTGGGTAAGGATGTCTCAACATTGTTCCCTTATATTATTAAGAACATTGAGACACCAAATATAGAGCTTAAAAAACTTATTTATTTATACATAATAAACCATGCCAAGCATTACCCAGATATTTCTTTAATGGCTGTAAACTCTTTTTAAAAAGACAGCTAAGACAAACTAAATCCATTCACATGAGGATTGGCTATACGAACAATGAGCTGTCTTAAGATAAAGGAAATCATGGATTATTTAAAAGAGCCTTTAATTTAAAGTCTTAGAGATCAAGATCCTTATGTGAGAAAAGCAGGAGTCCTTTCCATAGCCAAGCTCTTCAACACAAACCCAAACTATATTAAAGAAGAAAAGCTTATTGATATGCTGCAAATATGTCTTAAGGATCCAAATCTAATGGTCATAACTAATACGATAAAGGCTCTTCAACATATATAATAAAATGGAGGTCCAGAATTAATTATTGACTATGAAATGGTTAAGAGACTTTTATTAGGTCTTGAGGATGCAAATGAGTGGTCATAAATAATACTCTTAGATACTATAGCTACTTATGTTCCTTAGGATCCTGATCAAGCTTAAACAATCTCAGACAGAGTTCAAGCTAAATTATTGTCAAGAAACTCCTCTATAATTTTGAGTACAATTAAGGTAATGTTATTAATGGCTAATCATATTGATGACCTTGCAGAGACAAAAGTCATAAGAGAAAGAGCTGCATAATCATTAACATCTTTCAACTCAAAGCCAAAGGAAATTGCTTATATTTTCTTAAAAAACATAAGTCTTTTATGTGAGACTAATTAGGCTCTTTTTTCAAAGTACTTGGACTACTTCTATATCTCATATAAGGACCCGTTTTATATTAAAGAAGAGAAGCTGAAAATTTTAATGTACTTAGCCAACAATGATAACATTGATCAGATTTTGCTGTAAATAAAAGAGTATATTTAGGAGGTTGATGTTAGCTTTGTGAGTGTGTGTATAAAGACTCTTGGATAATTGACAATAAAAATAGAAGAGGCTGCAGACAAGTGCATCCATGCCTTGTTCTCTTCCTTAGACACTTAAAATGCTCTCATTTGGTAAGAGACTATAATTTCTTTAAGAGACATATTTAGAAAATATCCAACATAATATATCTCAGTTTTGAGCTAGATTTTTCAACAAGCTTAGTTGATTGATGGTCCAAAAGCAAAAGCGTCTCTTATTTGGATATTTGGCTAGTATTTGGAGTACTTTGAGAACCCAGAGGACTATGTATAGAAATATTTGATAAATTAATACACTGAAGAAACCTATGAGGTATAATTATAAATTCTAACAACTGCTGTGAAGCTTTACTTGATAAATCCAAGATCTTGGAAAAACTTGCTTGAGGACGTATTAGGAACTTTAAATGACTCTGAGAATGTAGACCTTTGAAGAAGAGCCAGTTTTTATTAAAATGTTGTCACTAATAATATTCAGCTTGCAAAAGATATGCTTTTTGGTTAGAAGCCTTTAATTGGTTAAGAAAATTTTTAGTCTGTCTTGAGTTAAAATGGATTGGTTTATTAGAATCTTAATACTCTAGCCTCTGTTTATAGTTTGCTCCCTATTTCTTTTGTCTCTTAGCAAAAAGCCTTTGAAACCTAAGACTCGATTGAGGTCTAAAAAGAAGGTAATTTTTTATAAGAGTCTATTTTATAAGATGATAAAGAGCTATTAATTAATGAATCCAACTAAGAAAGCTTCATTAACAACTTAAATGAAGAAAATGCCAAGCCATAAATTTCTTATTAGCAAAATTTTAACTTTGAAGATAAAAACATTAATGAAAAAAATGGGCTAAAATTAGAGACATGTTTTGCTTAAGAAAATAATTAAATATTATTGTATTTCAAAGTAACAAATAAAACAGGTTAGGCAATCACAAATTTTATGACAAAATTCAATAAAAATATTTTTGGTCTAAAACCACAACAAGAAATGATAAGTGGCTTAGAAATTCTTTAAAATGAAGAATTGAAAATCGGATCCAAAATTGTTGTATTTGATCCATATTTAAAATCAGATATAGCAAATATAAATGGCAATATTGAGATTGCTGTAGGTACAAGCCTTGGTATATGGAGCTTTGTGACTTATTGTCCTGTGTTTATTTTCAACCAAAAAGAACAAAATATTAATGAGTAAGATTTTGATACATAAATTACCAACAAAGAAATACAAAGCTTGCAGACCTCAATAAAGGTCAAAAATCTTCCAAGCATATTTTAATAAGCTTAAGATTTAATAAGCTTATTAGAAAAATATGGTCTTTATAATGTGGGACAAAAGGAGCTTCCAAATAAAAAATTAATAAAATTTTATGCCAGAAATTTATTAAAAGATGAAATATTTATAAGAATAATAGTACCTAATACAGATAGTTAATTGTTATTGGAAATTAAGTCCTAAAATGTTCAGATTCTCTAGGCCATTAAATATTAGATATAAAAAATACTCGATGACTTGGCTTAATAATCTCTTTATAATTATTTAAATTTATAATTTGCATGGATCTTTTTATTTTATTTGACTCTGATCTTTTTATTAGTCTTTAATATGTGTAAGACAAACCCTTGATTTTCTACTATAAAGAGTTTTTAAAAACTTTGCTCTAAAAATGCAGCAAAGATTTAAATAATAAATTTTGAAATATATTCTTCTTAACAACCGCTGATTATAAACATTAGTGTTTGTAACAGCTGGCTTTATGAAGATAGATAGATTATTTTTATAATATTTTAGATGATATGGATCTTGAGTCTAAAACTGAACTTTTTTAAAGTCTTATGTTTTGCGTTAATTTTTCAAGCTTTTTAAAAGACCCTTAAAATGAGCTCCAATCCTTATAAGGTTAAATATGTGTGCAAAAAGATACAGATACTTAGGTGATATAAATAGATCTTGCTAATTGGTCAATTTTAGAACTATCAAAATAAATTAATGGAGATTTAATAAGTGATAAGCTCTTCATTTAAGTTTGGTACTTAGCTCACAGTTGTAGAATTGGATTTTGAACTTATGTATTATTGATACTAGTTAATTGGCTATTAAATTAAGCTGATAAATTATTAAGAAGACTATGAGGAAAAAATAAATCTAATTTTTGAAAATGAGTTAAAATTTAATAAATGAAAAATAAACTTGATAAATGGTGATTTAAAATATTAGAATTTTGCTGATTAAAAAAGATTTGTTTTTGAATAGCAAAATGAAAAATATTAATCAAAGCCTTTGGCAATGTAAATAGAGCTTGATTTTGCCTAGCTTAATTAAGAGACATATTTTATTATTGATAGTTTTTATTTTGATTATTAATAAATATAAAATGATATTTTTTGAAGTCTGCTTTATAATAATTAAAATTTGGTATACTATATTGATTTCCATATGAGATTTAATAGGAAAGAATAATCATAATTAATAGGAGATTTAGATAGCAATTATGTGACTATTCCTATAAAGCACATTAATATTAATTTAGATTATTATTTAAATTAAGAGTTTTTATTGCCTATATTTTACTATCATTATGGTATATAAAAGCTGTTTAATGTAGGTTACTTATAACAACTTAAATAGTAATAAGTTCTCAAATACAACCCTAACACTCTTTAAGAAATATAACAATATTTTGAGAAGTAATAAAATTAACTAATAAATCAATACTCTATTAAGACCAAAGACTAATCAAAACTAGATACTGCTAAATGGAAAGAAACTCTAAAAAATTATATTAATACAAGATTAGTTTTATAAAAAGAACTACTCATAGCTAATTCATTGATATCTAAAACAAGATTAATAAACTCAAATCTTGTAAAAGACAATGAGTATTTTACAAGCTATTTAAATTTCTGCTAGTTTTTCAAAATAAACTAAAATTAAAATTAGTTTTCAATTAACTTAGAGCTAAAATAAAATAACACAATAAAAGAAGACACTAAAAATATGGCCTAATAATAATCTCTATCTCAAAGCTAGTCATTTAGTCTGCTTTTTTCTGAGGATGAAATTGAAAATGAAAAATATTAAAATGAAAAAAATTAATAATAAAAATCAAAAAATTAAACTCTCATTTGCTCAGAATTTCTTTATTATAAAGCTTTAAAATCTTGTTGTAAAATACTCTCATTCGTGTTATGATACGTGGCTTGATTATTCTCATATTATAACAGCATTTATTCTAATAGCTTTTATTATATCAGAGCCTAAGTATCTTATTTCTACTTCTAAATGTCTTTCTCTTTTATATCCTTACTACTTCTTTTATCTAAAAGCTCTTTGATATCAATATTTGTCTTAACCTTAAGAGACTAAAACCCTCTTTGTTTATTTTCAATAAATTCCAAAAAATCATTTAAATTTTATTTATTAAGCTCATAAAATCAATAATCTTCAATTTGTTTTTTTCTTTCTTTTTCATTATTATAATTTCTCTATATTAATCCCAAAATCTCTTCATTGAGCTCTTAGCTGTTTATTTATGTTAGTAGTTTTATTTTTTAATCATTTGTTGAGATTTATGTATTATGAGGTGTTGTTCACTTTCCAAAGAATTTCTGCTCCTAAACAAAGCTCTCGTTAAACTTTCCAACAGGCTTCATATGTATGTTGATTGCTTTAGCCATTCTACCTGCAAAAATTACACTTTTTACAGCTTCTCAATAAGTTTCATTTTTTGATAATTTTTCACTATTTTACATTTCTCTTATAAATAAAAAAGCATATAAATAAATTTTTACTTTTTTTTTGAATTTTGGCTGAGTTTTTTCTGTTTTGTGGAAATTTGTTTGGCTCTGTTGATTCAATATTGATCCTCAAGAGCAAGCTTCCATTTTTGAGCCATTTCAGGATAACCATAAACAAGCCATAGAATATCTTCTCAAAATCAAAAATCAGATGGCAAAGGATCTTAGACAAGTTGGTATCTTTTTATGGATTCTTTATTAGTCCAAATAAGCTCATTGTCAAAAAGAATCTCAGTTAACCAAGAGCCCGATAATACTGACAAACACTTTTCATTTTTATTGTAGTTTTTAGGGCAAAGTTTTTCCTTGAGTCTTTTGTCATCAAAATCAATAATTTCTTCTTATTTGTAAATTCCACCTGAAAGATCATCACTCTTTTGGTGTTTTAATTATCCAAACTCTACCACTGCTTTAAGCTTGTGATGTGGGGCATATACAAAAACTGGACCTTGTAAACGCATTTTTCTGCTTCCAAACATGATGCCAGTATTTTAGATATAAGGTATATTAAAGTAGAATTTAGTTCCTTTAATATTAATTTCAAAAGTTCCTTTAAATTTCAATACGAGCTCATTGGGGCTTATATCAGGCTCAAGTGTAGTCATACCACTAATGAAAAATTGCTTCTCTTAATTAATAATGTAGAAAACATCTTTTGGAGGATCATGCATGACATGCTCTATATAAAGTTCACTTTTGTCCTCAAGTAGTGCCTAAAGAGTCTCCCCAAGCATAGGATTAAAAGGCTTCTTAATACTGATTCCATAAACAAAATTACTCAAAATATAGCTTATGATAAACTGCATTTATTTTAAAGGATTATTTTCTCCAGCTGCCTTGCCAATAATTTTCGTGTTTTAAAAAAGCGAAGCAATAATTTACAACTATGATTTTGGCTCAAATATTCTTATTGGCAAGGACATTCATATTAAACCTTTACCTTAGAAAATTAGCATAGCAGCCTGTTTAAAAACTTCTCCAAAAATCCCTTTTTATGACTCAATAACAGCCTCATCTGTAAGGATGAGATCACCATCAGAATTTTATCAAAAAAAGTTAAATAAATAGTCTCCTTTTATATCTTAAACGTGATTAAACAACTCCTTTAAATAATGATCAGAGATATACACAGGAGGAATTAAGCCCTATCTTATTAGAGTTTCTTGATCCAAATAAGAGAATTTGCCAGGCAGGAAGTTTTTGTTTAAAGAAAAACCATCCATATAATATACGTCCCAAGTTTAGCATTAAATCCCTTATGTCAAAAAATATTTTTAATTGAGAGAAATATTATGGTTTTTTTTAGGAGATTTTTTCTCAATAATTTCAAACATGTTCATTTCTTTGAGAATTTTCTCTTGTATATATTTATATTGTAGAAGAAAAAGCTCTGTATATACAATTAAGAACTCTATGTAAAATTGCTCTTCTGGAATTTCTTTAAACTGGAATTTTTCGAGGCCATGAAATTCACCCTTATTATCTTACTTGGTTATAAATATACAGCATTTCTGATTGAAGATTTAGATGCTCATTAATGAACGTTTTAATGTTTAAAAAAGTGTCATTAATAAGCTGAATGATATGATGTTCAGGAATATTTTCATTTATGTTAAGAACCAAAAAATCCTATGAAAATCCATATAAAAGTATCTTTATTTAAAAGCTACTTTATTATAGAGCTAATAACATTATAACGAATTAAAAACAAATATTTGTAAAAAGAATAAAAATTGAAATATTTATAATTCAATATAAAGAAAATTAGGTTGATTTTTTAGCTTTCTAATTAAAAAAAAACTTGTTTATGCACTAAAATAAAATACACAGAAATTCAAAATAAATCATTTATTAAGTCTTTGATAGCTTAGCTAAAAATATTTAAAAACTTAATTCATTTCAATAGTTATTTAAATTAATATTTACAAGCCTTAGTTTTTTTCTAATATTAACATGTTCTTTTATAAAAAGTCTACTAAAGTATAACATGATTAATATTAGTTTTAAAAATTCTTTTGAAGAAAAATTATTAATTAAATATAAATAATATATAAGTAGTAAATTACTGTTCTTAACAGGCTGAGATGCTCTATACACTTTTCTATGGATAGAGTTGGACTCTTAATAAAGATCCCATGGCTTTAGCAGGAAGATTTGGGGAGAATCTAGCAATGACTACTCCTTGTTTGCCGTGAGCTTTGAAGATCTTTCCCCAGATGGTTCTGAACTTGGAGCCTGACTTAGCAGTTGGGGCTTTATAAATATAGACTACTCTCTTTCCTAAGTAATACTCAGTCTCAGAGGCAATGTTGACACCTTCGATTTTCATAAGGACTTAGTTTTGAGTTTGATTCTTTCTATTTCTTCTGAAGCCCAGGAATTTTGATTTTACCCAGAGTCTAACTGGAGCCTTGTTATTGTGGGTCATTTTCTCAGTTTATGTCTTTACCATTGGTTTATAAATTAAAAATAAATCAATTTATGAATTTTTATTTTATTTATTTTTTATGTTGAAAAAGTGATTAATAAAATTTATATAATATAGCTATAAAATAAGTATGTATATTAACAATTCTTAGTATAGCAAAAGTATTAAGACAAATTATGAAGTTATAATAACAATAAGTAGACCATGTATATAGACTTTAATTAGAGTATTTTTATAATTTTCATTTTATATCAAAAAATTGGATTCCTGATATCCTGCTTATAACTTCATAATAATAATTAAAGGACTGCCAAAATTATTTATTTATCTAATAATGCTTACTAAACTTCATTATAGATTAATTTTTATTTATTTGAATTTTATTCCAGTTGAAAAAAGATCATTTTTTTCTCCCATTTAAACAATTTCAACTTTATTTTATTTTTCTAATATTTTTAAGGCTTCGAAAATAATCTCCAATGGCTGGCCCCAAAACTAATAGCTTTAAGCCTCTTCAGATTATTATAGAAAAATTAATGTCTCAATTTTACCTTTCAGGATTTAATCTACTGCAAACTTAAGAATTTGTTAAGAAAGATCTTATATTGAGAATCTTAATATAAAGAAATTTTATCTAGTATTATCTTTATATCATATTCTATTTAAGCTCTCTAGCTGTTACAATATAAGCAATATAAATTCTCTGTTAATTTCTCAGTCAATTTTTTTATTATGAAAAATCTCAAAATTTTAACTGCTCAAAATATCTACAGAACTTTCTTAAGTATTTTCTTGTAAAAAATACTAGTATAAAAACTAAGCCCATACACTAAGCTATTTTTATCTGACTTCTAAGTTGGGTTATAAGGTATAGAAATAGGGTCATTGTAATAGCATGCTCTTATCTTTACCAATGCTATCCATATGGAAATTATATTTATAAAATAATACTCATTTTTTAATTTACTTTTTTGAGAAACTCTCTCCAGTGATCAGATAAAACTTTTTCGTTTTCTTTAACGTTTTCTTAATCATTTTCAGAGCATTTTTCTACAGTTTTTTTAATAAGCTGTCTTTTTTGATCTCATATGTTTTTAATCTATTCTTCTATAGTGTCCTTGGTAACAATTCAGTATACAGTCATGTTCTTTGTTTATCCAATTCAATTTATTCTATCAATGGCCTGGTCTTCAATGGCAGGGTTCCACCAAGGCTCACTTAGAATTACTACATTTGCAGCACATAAGTTGAGACCCAATCCCCCCATTTTAATTGACAATAATAAAACTTGAATTTTTTCATCGTTTTCAAAATCTTAGAGTATTTATCCTTTATAATTAGAAGTACTTCCATCTAAGGTCTTATTAGTTTACTAGTGAGGTGATTCCAGCTTGATTGAGAAACTTTTGCAGGATTTAAAGAAAAACGACAAAATGAGAAAAAACAATAATTTTGTCTGTTTTTGGCTGATTTTGGATGATTTCTAAAATCTTAAGAGTTTTGTTTGAGTGCTAAATATTCTAGTATTGCTCAGTATCCATTGGAATCATCATAAAATCTTCTTATAATAAAAGCATGTTGCATAAAGGGCATGTCTCATTCATGTCTACTTAAATCTTTATGCATTGTCAACAAAATACATGCAGACAAATTGTGATACTTTTTTGATAAATTTCTGACTAACATATACAGCATATATTACTCTCTTATATTCTTTATTATACAGTCTAAATTATGCTTATTTATTGATGAGAATTTTCATCATTATTTTATGTTGAAAAGTTCTAGGAAAATTCTTATTGAGCAATTTCTTTTTAGTTTTTTAGATTTTATATATGTAGCTTTTTTCATTTTAAAACTCATTTATTGACAAAGTCTTAAATTTGCTATAATAATACGCTCTCATCCATAGAGAGCTTATTTGACCCAAAAACACACTAATGATCACAGATTTATCATAGCCTAATTATGGCCTCAAAAATATGATTTTTTATCAGCTTGTTAAAATTATCTTAGTTTTTATCCTATACTTCAAATTAGCTTATTTTTTAGTTATATATTAATTTGTCTTCCGCTAATAACTCAATATAAATTTCATGATTTTAAAGCTCTTAAAATTTAAAGTCAACCTCTTTGCTTCTCTTTAATCACCTTATCATAATAGGTCTAATAATCTAGACCAATATGTCAAGAGTTTCTTCATAATTTTGGTTTCAAAGCTGATCTAAAATAAGCTCCTTCCAAATGCTCCTGTCACTCCAAGGCTAGTATTTTAGCTAGACAAACTATCCATATAAATCATCAATAGTATTCTATATAGGTGTCCCTGTTACACACCAGTTAGAAAAAGAATTAATTTTACTTAGAGCTTTTGAGCTTAGATTTTAAAATCATTAAATAAGATTAGCCTCATCTAAAATCACTCTCAGCCATTTATAATTCAAAATTCCTTTAAGCTCTTTTGAAGACTTTTGTATGTCAACTCAAGCTGTGTCATATGAGATGAGAACAATATCATATTTTGTCAAGTCTTCTTATGTTTATACAGCTTTTCATTATTAAGAAGTGTAAATAATGACCTTAAGATTAGGAAAGAATTTATTGGCTTGATTTCTCCACTAGTCTTAAAGTACTGCTGGCACAATGATTAGGTTTTTTCCAAACTTTTTAAGCTCTTTTTCAGTTTTCTAAGCTTAAATATTAAAAATGTTTTCAATTGAGTTTCTCTTCTAATTTGATTCAATTTTCGATGATGAGATTAATTGTAAATAATGGCTGGGATTTTCTAATGAGTATTAAATAAGAGCTAATAACTAAATAGTCTTACCAAGACCCATTTCATCAGCAAGTATTCCTCCAATTAGTTTCTAATTAAGATCAAAGCTTGGGAACTACATTGTAATTTGACCAGATATTCAATTATAATATAAATAAATATCTTGGCTTGAGTTTTCATTTTTATTATTCCATTAAATTAATCTCTATTTTATATTCTCTTAGTTATTATACTCCATATCTAATAGCTAGTATTATATTTGGAACTCTTCCCATAAAGGATTAAGCTCATTTTCTTTGTCTTTATTTTTATAAACAGTTTCTCTTTCTATCATCCAAGACAGACCATGTTTCTAATATGTCAAAAAAGTAAGATTATTAGTATCAATTTTTATCTCTTAATTATTATATGTTTATTTAACTATGTCAAGTTGGTTATAGAACTTTTGCTTTAGAACAAGATCAATTTGCTCATCACTCATCTTAAGCTACTTTTGATCTCTAATTTATTATTTTTTTAGCAAGTTGTAAATAAATTAAGAGCTTGTATTATTTTCTTTTTTTATTTTGTCAGTTGGACTACATAGAAAATCAAAGGCCAGAAAATATTAAATTTCTAACTTATAATCACAAGGTTAATTTGTGTATTGATCAACAACTTTTATTTTAAGTCATAACAGATCCTGGTCTAGTAAATCAAATGCATATTGCTCAAGATAAGGAAGTCATCCAAACTCAAGTTGTTTCTCCTATAGAACATCTTCTGGGCTGCAAATAAACAGCTTAACTGTTCCTTATATGTTTTATTTAGAGGGTCCTTTAAGTGCTTTTGGAAGATTCTTAATTGACTTGTATTTTGTTAGTCTATAAATAATTGGAAACTACTCTGTTATTTTTAAAGTAAATTCATGTATGCTTTAGAAGTCCTAATATTCTTTAGCAATTAAAAAAAACTACCTTTATTACTAAGACTTACTTAGTATCTATTATGCTTAATTATTATCAACTTTTTAATAAGTTTAATTAATATTATTTTGGCTCTAATTTTCATTATTTATTTGTTAATTGTTTTTCGTCTTTGAGTTTTTTATACCAGGCTTTGTTTAGTAAAGTCTCATCATTTAAACAAAGCTTTCTTTTTGGCTGAAATATTAGTTTATTAAACTATTAAGATCATAATTTCATAGCTTAAGCAAATATAGTATATGATTATTGCTGAATTCAGAATCATTTGTTATTTCTCAAAATTCTTTTAGAAGCTGAATATCAGCTTCGCATATTGAATCATCCATTATAACTTATTAATTTAAAGTTTTTGATTAAGCCAAAGAACATAAATATTTTTTGAGAAGATTCTCAGACTTTTATGAAGAAATAAAATTAGTTATGTTTAAATAATCATCTTAGTCTTTTTTGAGCTCATTTATAACAGAGTAAATACTTAGCTTGAGCTAGTCTTAATAGTATCACTTACATTGTTCTATGTATTGTTGCTCATGTTGTGCAAGATCCTATTTTCTAGGCCCACGTATTAAAATATTGTTACAAGTTTTTATATAAATATATCTATCTTAACTTATATGAAAAAATCACTTAGAAAAATTTATAATAACCAGACAGTCTATTATATTGAAATTGTTGATATTTATTTACAAGCTGTGTTTAGAAAAACTATCTATATTATCTTTATTATTAACTAAATAATACTAGTACAGATACATATAGAACTCTTGAGTAGATATAATTAATTCCTTTTAATCTTAATTACCACTCATAGGCTCTAAATTTTGTCTCAAATTTTCACCTTGTACTTCAAGCTTACTATCTTCACTCTCAGATTCAATTCTCCTAAAATTAAATAATCATCATTTAAGTATCTAAGCTTGACTTTATTATTTATTATCTTTTTAATACTATATAAATAGTTAATTTTTGGTACTATTAATCATGGTATCAATGTCATTAAAAGTTCCAAACAATTATCTTTCCTAATTACACTACATTATTAATACTAACTCACTTTAAATAAAATTATTCAAACTAAAATAATAAGAGCAAAAATAAAAATAAAAACAAAAAAAAAGATAAAGATAAAAAATA
>ERZ724506.433-NODE-433-length-14687-cov-4.385730_pt1 | contig 14687 bp, 10 predicted proteins | sample MGYA00376039_ERZ724506 | MGnify/ENA primary metagenome ERZ724506 (study PRJEB28724, sample SAMN07190887) | wastewater metagenome | isolation source: effluent of sewage treatment plant in Hong Hong | place: USA: Christiansburg, Virginia | collected 2016-03-01 ... | reverse complement strand
AATAAAGAAAAATAAAAATAATATCAGTGGTAACGAACTATATAATAGCAAGCCGAGTGTAAAGGATCCAAAAGGTAAATATGAGAACAAAAAAAGAACATTAAATGAGCAGATGCTTACAAGTAAGAAAATGAAACAGGAATAGGAATAGAAGAAAGAGAAGAATAAAAAAGAGTTGAAAAAATAGAGTAAGTAGACAATATCCTCGAAATAGTTGTAGCGAAATTTTAAGATCAGAAGGAGTATTGGATTGAATGACAAAAAGTAAAAAAACAAGAAAGTTAAATGAGTTCGGTATTTGATGGTATTTCAGAAGTTTATAATAATTTCTTTACTTTAATTGATTCACTTATATAAACTATTTATTACAATTATTGCCTACCCATGTCAGGAACTGAATGTCTGAGATGTAAATATGTTATGTACAACTCCAATGCCCAGTACTACTGCTGTAATATTAATTAACGCTACTGTACCATATGTAGAGGCTAACCCTGCAAGAGATGCACTAGACCCGTTGACAGGCCCTATCAAGCACCCAAGTGCAGAGTCTGCTTCAGCGTGTCTTCCGAGTAGTTGCTAATTTAGCCAATATGCTCTGCTTATTACTGCGCCAAATGTCTAGTAACTCAGTTTATATTGCCAGGAAGAGATTGCCAATTGCCATGCGGACATAAAATGAGTGCATATAATGTATAAAATTTTATCAAGGGTAAATTTTGCGTCGTGTGCGGTAAAAAATGTCATCCCAATTCTGCAGACTATGATCTGATAACGGGCGATCGGTGTTGTGTTGAATGCTTTCGATTTGAGAGGAAGAAAATAGAGCATTTAATGCTCATTTGTTTGAGTTGCGAGCACTTGATTGTCAGGAAAAGTCATGTCGGTGCTTTTAATGAGGGTATCATATTATGCGCTAATTGTGCCAAACTATCCAGAATAACTGAATAACAGTACTAAAAAAAGCAGACCTAAAAAAAAATAGATAATAACAAGCCTAGTATTTCTCCAAATAAGCAGTCTCCAAAGAGACAACAGTCTCCAAATCCACAACATTCTCCGAATCCACAACATTCTCCGAATAAACAGTCTCCGAATCCACAACAGTCTCCCAATTAACAGCAGCAATCTCCTACAAGAAATAATTACATGGCATAGGGATCTGGACATAATCTAACACAATAGTTCAATAAAATGAATATATCGCCATCTCTAAATCAACTAAAAACTGATTTCAATCAGGAGGGCTATCATATAACAGTTACCTCGCCACCTTTGAATAAAAATTAACAAAATAAAACACCTACCAAACAAAGGGATAAAACCCCTACCAATAATCCGAAATAGAACCTTAGAAATAATCAATCTATTTGGGAAAATGAAAATCATTTATTTAACCAAAGTGATAATAAAAAATAAAAAGAATAGAAAAAAACAACGAGTATTCCAAAAACACCTTAACAAGTAAAAGTATCACCAAATGGATCACCTCGAGCGTCTCCTAAAGGATCACCAAGTAAAAACAAAGAATCGGAAACTTTCAAAAGGACAGTGTTACGCAGATTTCCTTCGGAAAAAGAAGAAGAAAGGAAAAGAGGGATAAAGAAGCACATGTCAATGGAGACATTTATAGAAAAATTATAAATATAGATTCCAGTTCTATATCAGAACTCTAAGTTCGTCACATGCAAGTAGTGTTCATATGAATTAATCGAAGAAGAATGCTTTACTATTTAAAATAGTATGCATCAAATTGATTATTACTGTCGCCTATGCTATACTGTCCTCGCAAATAGTCAAGGATTGGGGTTCAATATGACTCAAGGTTCTCTGGATAAGTCAAGAAATACTCGTGGAATTTCGAACACTAAAGACAATGCACCTCCAAACCAATACAACTCAGCCCATCAGCCTTACCAGTACCAACAAAAATAGCAAAATTTTTTGATTCCTGGACAAAACCAATTTGTGAATAAAAATCAAGAACCGCATGTGCAGAACTATAAACAAATGTCTCCTACACCAACAAGAAAAACAGAAAACTATCAAAGAATAGAAGCGAATGTGCGAGTCCATGATCCTAAAGCTTTATATAGGGACGAGTGCCAAAAGTGTAAAGCTTCGGGATTGACTTTGATTCGGACAACAGATAGAGGAGCAATATGTTTGTCTTGCTATAAAAACTGATAAAGATAATTTTAATTACAAATATGTGTATTAATATCATACAGATTATTGGCTTTACATTTATATAATTGAATCAATCGAGCCCAAAGACGCCATCGAGTTCGTGCTTACTAATTGCAGTCAGGTGTGTTTTCAGCATTTCATAGTTTGGGTAGATTGGCAATTATAGCCGATTGAAGCATGTGTGCCCCTTCGGATATGGGTTCTTTTTATTAAACTCAGAGCTTTAGATTAAAAATTTAGAACAATTACCTCTGTTACTCTCCAGCCTAGCGAACCCATGAATAGGTGTTCTAGTCGAAGCAGTAGTAAAATGAAGGATCCTTCCTAGTTGTTCTTGATCGAATTCCTCCATGACTGCCCAGAACCATTTTATCACCTGATGATTTTTCGTGTAGGGTGCCTTATACTCGGTATTATCAAACCAATCTTGCAAGTCAATAAAAGGGACACCATACATTATCATTTACATTTAATAAGGTTAGAAGATTTCCAGCCAATCGACAGGGAAGACTCTGTTAATTCCTTTGATAATATTGGATAGGGAGAGAGTGATGTGGTTGCTCGTATGAGTTTAGATGCTGAGGATAAGCAAAAAATTACCATAAGTTAATATAGAGTTATTTATTCGAATTATCGACCTTAATATCTTTATGGCCTTCCAGTAGTTATATTTCTTGCATATTCCCACCATTATTTTTATAAGTCACGAAATATATTTCCAGGTCTTCCACGTTGTTTGTTTCTAGAGTCGACTTCCAATGTTTATAGAGCTTAATTATTTAAAAAGTACTTCTTTGTCGTAGCCGTAAATATCTTCTAACTTGACACGGTCTCCACATATTTGCCTTAGAATTGTTCGATCGAGAAAACAGTTCAAAGGAATTCTTTAAAAAATGGCCTTGGCGATAATGACTCCCAAAAGCGTAAGGAGTTGACCTGAGAAAAATTAATCCATATCTTAATCCCATTTGAGACTATACATTGTATCATCAGTGTTCGCGAAAGTAAAAATTCCAGTGTTATAGTCAAATATTTATTTAATGACCATATGAATCCATTACCTGAGTAAACCGCCAGCATCATTGACTTTCTCGCCAATAAAATCTACTTTAACTTCTTTGTGCATATCAATTTTTTGGATTTAATTTAGGCTTTGCATCAGTAGGTTTTACTTTTGTAGACGAATGTAATCAGCGCCTTCTGTCCATGGAATACGAAGGGATTACAATTTCCTTCTGAACCAGTACTACTTCTATTGAAATGTCTGATTTTTTATTTCTTATTTAGATTTTTTTGAAATGGACGGGTGTATGTATGCCTTAGCCTTCTTTTACCACTTAAATTTGCACATTGAGATATCAAGAGGAATCTATGTTTGTGATACTAGTTTACTTTTTCGAATACAAATTATTATTTGGATTAATTTTTCTTCCCCTTTTTGTGACATTCCTTAATATGACTCATATACTAAATAAGGGAAATTTTACGAGTGGAACGTCAGTCTATGGAGCAAAAATAACCTAGCATTTGGGACAGCGAAGTACATTTATTTCGTGCATTTATTAAGTGTTTCAATAATATATGTATTATAAAAATACAAAATAATAGGGGGTCAAATATAATTCTTATATAATTTAAATTTAAGATCTTATGCTTTTTTAATCTTCCTTTCTCATGGGCATGGTTTCGGATTTTATTTCTAACTACTTAATATAGGGTAATAAGCTAAATTGCAGATGCCTGAGCTCATTTCTATGCGAGCGTACCCATTTTATCCCCATTCTGATCCGAAGTAGCCTTTGATGGTAAAAAATTTAGAGTATGGGTTATAGCCTGTCAGCAGCACTGCACTCATCTTGTTAAATGACCACCGAATGGGCGCATTATAAACTCCATTTTTGTAGTTCGTGATGAAATTATCATCCACAAACACCACGAGGATTCTTGATTGAAGCAAAGTAATTATCGAATAGCAGTTATCATCAAATTGGTAATATTTGTACTATTTAAGGAATAATTTTTCTTTCTTCTATTATTATTTTTTTATAATTTTATCGCATTGCAATTCCTCTATTTTTTGTTAATTCTCAATCACCTTCACTCCATTTTGTACCACATAGTTGTAGATGCTTTCGATCTACACACCATTGCAGCCTGATGAATTTTTATTATTTTTACTGCAATAAGCAATTTCTTCAACATACAATTCCTTGAGAGCGGTTGTGTGGATGCGGAGGGTGATTTAAATGGAGTCTATAGCTGCCATCACATAAGTAGATGAGCAGTTTAAGAAGGTTTAGACAGGAGAGACTAGACATTTCCAATCGATGATTTATTTGTTGAGGGGATTAACGAGGGTACGATAGCGAGAAGAAGACTTGGTATATTCCTTGGCAGTGAGGTCAGCAAATTCGGTAATTTTGAGGGAGTAGGAGCTGTTGGGGTTGAGATTGTGGGAGTTAATTTTTTACTTATTGTGATTAAATACACAATCCCTATATTGATATTATTATTTTAGTTGCCTATCGATCAGTTAAGGCTTAAATTTTAATAAAAACTATTAATAACTCATATTATAGGCTCCAGGCCCTGCGAGTTACTCCAATATTTTGTTATTCTGCGTCTATTTCGATTGGAGGTTTTGACTAGTGTTGGTGTTGCTGGCTTTCCTGGGCTCGCATGCGCAAAATATGGTCACCGCACAGATCGTAATTATTACTATTATTTTCATCTTATACATCTGCGTGCTAACAATTATAATTATTCGATTCACATTTTATACAATGCTGAATATTAACCGAATAGATCTCTCTATTTCAAAAAATACATTTAATATTAATCAACTTCTAACTCGTTTTACCTCACTGTCTGGGCCTCAACTGCAATCCTTCACATTTTCCACTTCTTTCAATAATATTGGATACATCGCATAACTGCACACTCCTGCCGATTCACTCACGTACGCGAATCCTCCGATGCCCCAGTTCAACCCCCAGCTGTTTTTTATCATGTATTTTTTTGTGGGATGGTACCCTACCAATGTCACCCCATGGTTTATTGCAGGGCTACTCGTGGTGAAGGTTCCCCCTGAATAAAATTGCAGTTAATTTCCTGCTATTGCTACTGATAATGCTCTTGTCTTCAATTGGTTGACCACCTATCGGCAATCACCATACCTTACTCTTTGACTATCTTTTACAAATTTTTTATTTTTTCTGTAATCTAAATTTTTTATGATCTTGAAATTGCATTCTGGTACTTTTGCTTCTGCTCTTGATGACATATCATAAAAGTATAGTAAACCTTGACCTACTCCGAAATTTTTCACATAACTGTATGGACCAGAAAAATACCCCCCAGAGCATCCGTTGATTGTTTTCCCATTTTTCCCACATGAGATTATCTATTGAATCGATAAGTAAGAAACTTATTCGTTATTTGCTCTCAATGTGATTGCTATACTTTCCAATGGAGCAATGGCATAGGATGCTGCACAAACTCCATCATCTATGGCCTATGAAGCATAGCAAGACCAGTCTATGGCAATATTGGATGGAATAGTAAATTTTTCTCTCCCATAAGGGTCAGTGCTCAAAAGGCTTTGCTAGACTGAAATAATATTTTTTATTTAGTCGGGTATGATAATTGATTATGCATTTAGCTTGATTCTTCTAAACTATTATTATTAAAAATGAGCAAAAAAATTGAGTGCCATGGAGTAACTCTTGGTGGTGCGATTGTTATGGGAATTTATTTTATTTAAATTGGTTTCAAATATTTTGCTTCGATATGTGAGGACTTCCGGATTTGAGAGATATTATTTATTTAAATTAAATTTATCGATATATTATCCATAACTTATTTTTATTTGTTCCATCTATTTATTTCCATATTATATTTTCATCTTCACTAGTGGCTACGGTTGTAGGGGAGCTTTTAAGATTTCCTTTATTACATTTTATGGGAGCATTTATATTGATAATATATTATTCTTTTATGAAATCTTTGCTTATGAGCCCTGAGAAGATGGAGTTGGAGTAGGGGTTGGTGCAGAGGGAGGAGTTATTATTGTACCCTTATTGTCAGAAGTGGGTGAAATTTGATATGCTGAATTACTTGTTTAAGATGGGGCTAAATTTTAAGCATTTTTATTAGTATAAACAGATAAAACTGTCATCATTTGACTAGTTGTATCAATATTAGACAAAGTTTGGGAATTAACACCTATTTTTATATCATTGCTCGAAGTCTTAGATGACTCCTACAGCTTAATTGAAAAATCAGCTTGTCCGTTTGTGAGCCCACTTGGATCTAAATTTGAATTATTGGGCCTTTGATTACCATTAAAGGTTTGGGACTGATTGCTTAAGTTTATAGCGATACTTTTTTATTCATTTACATTGTTATATTGCGGGATGCGAGGCTGAGAAATGCTCTGTATCCCATATAAGCTCAGAGTTGGTAACAGATCTGTAATTATGTTTGTTATGATATTTGTCTTCACTGCACTGTTTGCTGGATTCTATGGCTTTGATGAAGAACTGGAATCAATTCCTGTGTTGAACGGATTTATAATTGAGGAAATTGAACTTTGATCATTTTTATTCTTGTTATCATTTGGAACTGTATTTAATAAATTTGCGCCTAAATTTAAAGCCAGTTGAGCTGTTTAGGCTGACACTTGACTTTAATCCTTATTTTTTTGTTAATTTTAAGGTAAACTGATACTTGATTTTACGACTGCCTCACTCTTTTGCTGGTCTTGTTGATTTTTTGGTTCAAGAATTTGAGAAAATTGAGAAAATTCCATTGGGACGCTATTTTGAGTTGCTGATTGGGTATTTTTTTATTTTTGTCTTTCATCGATAACCTAATAATTATATTTTGAAGCAAAGGGATTCACTGATGGCTGATTTTGGTTTGATGAAACAGTTGAAATAGTTGTTTGAATTTGAGGGGAGTACAAGTTGGGGTTTAAGGGATATTGGTTGTAATTTGCTGCTTGAATGTTCGGATATGGCGAAAACTGTATTTGAGGATAATATCCTGGATAAACTGGGAGATTTGTTGGATAGCCATATCCCTGATAAGGGGAGGGAGGGTAGATGGGGTAATAGGGATTTGCTGGATAAGGATAAAAATAGTTTGGGGGGACAATATTCGAGGGATAGTTCATTTGTGGAGGAACAGATGGATTAAAAATTAATGGCTGATTCGAGTTTGACAAGTAATTTTGTTGAGGAGTTTGAGTAGGTACATTAAGCGACTGAGCTGTAGTTAAAACAGATCCATCATTTAAATTGATGATTCCTGCGACATTATCTTGACTTGTTTTGTTATTAAATGAGCTCGAATTACTAATAGTGGTGACTTTCGTGATGACAGGGACAAGAGTGGAGGAGGTGAGAGTTGATAGTACCCCCATAGGATCGTTTTTCAAGGCGGCATATTTTTCTAAGGGATTGAGAGTTCCATTAATCTTTGAGCTTGTGACTACACCTTGATTAACTAGTGCATTCATAGCAGTTAAAAAAGATTATGGGATGCTAACTGTAGTCTTAATAGTGGTATTAACGACTTAGCTGCCTCCTTAGCTGTTAGCAACAAGCCTGATAATTGTTGGATTATTATTATTTGTGTTTTGTTGTAAATTTCTTCTGATTTTAGATTCAATAAAGAAGGGGAAGAGAAAATAGAAGTAGAGCAAGGTGAGGAGAATTTTGATATCAGACATGCCAGATGGCGAAGGATTTCAAAGTATAAATATACTGAATTTTATCCTTCAAAATGCAATAACAGAAGAAAAATAAATATATTCAAAAAGTTGTTAATCTCGCATAACATCAGAGGAACAAATAGTTTAATTGGTTCATGACCAAATCCAAGTGAAAAAGTACAGTAAATAAAATAGTCTAAAATTTATAATCATAATTTTAATAACTCTGCTTTATATTAAAAAAATAGAAATTTCAATAAGCATAATCTACGGAAATGAGTAAAAAAACAGCCACTAATTTTATGGCCCAGTACATTCGTTTTCCTAATTTAAACCCACCCTTAGTTGCGCCCTTTGTTAATTAAAAAATAACTCTGCCTAATCCCTAATTGTTTTATACTAAGTTGAACAATATAAGAAACAACTCCAAATAATTATAATTTGTTTCGGACTTCGACTACACGCTAACCAAATTCAGGCATAATAATCGAACGTGTGATTCTCTTTTTGGGATGTGGATCAGAGGCGACTACTTACCAAAAAGTTTTATTTAATTTATCATTGCCAATTATCGTTAGTACAGATAGATTTATCCAGATTTGGACCTTACTAAACTGATGCTACTATTTCCTTCTAAGAAAGAGTCCATTTAGTTGGCGAACTCTATAAATTTCAAACCAAAGCCTTCTAAAAATTTAAAATTACTTAGGAAATGGCCTAAAAAGTCTTGAATAATGGCAATTTAGTTTATCGAGCCTTTACTAATGAGTTGCTGAACACTCTACAATAATTCAACATTCCTTTATATATTATTAGTGGCGGAATTAGTGATTCCATTCATAACAGTCTTTACTCTCTGACTGCCAAATAATATCGAAATATTTCAATACATTCAAATGAGCTTTAACCCTATACGATCCCTAAAGATGATGGTTCCGTTTAACCAGATCAAAAGCGTTTTATTAGATTTCGTAAAGATTTGGTTCATTCCTATAATAAATATAAAGTTATGAATCACGTAAATAAAAGAAAAAACTGTTTTTTGATGGGAGACCTTGTTAGTGACATATATATGGCCTAGGGAAACAATTATGAGAATATATTATCCATCTTTTATGCCAAAGAGGGCGAAAATGATCAAAGGGCTCATGCATAAAAAAAGTTTGATATCATTGTATAAGGAGATTGCTCACATAGGATCATAATTGAGCTAATAAAAGCCATAAATCGAAGACAAGATATCGATTGGTAATATTTGTACAGCACAAAATCAAACATCCACTAATTTTTTATATGAATAAGTGTTTAAATAAAGAGAAATAATTAAAAATTAGAATATGATGAGTCTTATACTATTATCATAATTTAAGAAATCATTTCGATTTAGATTTTGTTTTTTTTGTCACTTTTGCTGGACTTTCTTTTTTCGTTTAACTCTTTTTTTCTTATTTTTCTGTCTTAGTTTATTTCTTAGTAGCTTTTGTTGACTATTTGGTTTTTTTTTAACTTTTCTTGACTGGCTCTTGTTTTTGAGGGACTTATTCATCATCAAGATCTCCTTCTATTTATTCTTTTGATTATTATTACTTTTGTTGAGCGATCAAGGCCTGAATTTCGGGTGGGACTACTTTATCGACACATTAAACTTCTTGATTGAGTTGGTAATTTAATATATTTATTCTTTTCTCCCAATAGCCAATGTTATCATAGATTGCAATTCCTAACTATTCAAGTGAAGCTTTATTTCCTTCTATTTTTACATTACCATCTTTACATAAAGATTTCAGTGTTTTCAGTTCTGATTTTCCTAGATCTTTTATATTTTGATAATATTATCCGAGGTGCTTTTAATGAGTGTAGCTTATTTAGTCAAGATTATGAAGAATTTAAGGGATGCTGCCGTAATAATTTGTTAGTATTTGGGCCTACTTCTGAGAAATTCCAAAGTCAAGAACTATTACTTCAGTTACTACTTATAGGGGGACGGGGGGAAATTTAAGATTTTTAAATCCTTTTAAGGCCTTTTTTTAGGTTAGTCCAACTGTAATTCTATCATTGGGTCGTTTTGTTCGAATTCTTTATATTTATTATTATGGAATTTAGCCATTTTTAACCAAGAATATCCATTCAACCTTCTCTGATTCGGTTTCAAGATTGATGTTATCTTAAATAACATTTTTAGTATATCTTAAAAATTTTAATGCTGTTTCGTAAAGGTTATCCTAGACTCTTCTCACTATGACTAGACCGCTCTTGCCTGCTCTTACGTCAGCATAATGCTATAAGAATTAGAAGATGCCTGTTTAGTTAGCTCCCCAGACTACTGAATGTTGATAACCTTTCTTATTCAATTTATTAACTAGATCTAAATGCGGCTGAGTTCCAAAGATTTAATCGAGAGCATGAGGGACATCTGAATGTTGTACTTCAGTGCCGAAGTAGTAAATAAGAACAACTCCTACTCCTGCCAATACTACTAGCAATAATACGACTTCGATAAAGCAGCAAACTCCTGATTTCTTTTTTTTCTCCGCCTCTTTCTTATTGTTCGCTTACATATATGATACGGTTTTTAATAAAAATTAAGATTTTCTCTATTTATTTTATATTCAGAATTGTATATTATAATTCCCAATTTTAAATCATCATTTCTTTTTTTTATTTGCTTAGTCTACCATTGCCTGCAGGGTATCCATGTCTTTACGATATCTACTCTCTTTTTTCATCAACACGACCATCTCATGAGCTTCATGAACAAACTACTCTGAAAGACCTAATTAATTCTTCATGACTAAAAGACCTTACTGTTCCACGATCTTTTCATTCATTTGCTTGAGTTCTGTGGCCCAATCAGGGATGACAAACCCAGGAGTTTTTTTAGTCACTTTTTTCTTTTTTGGTAATAGGTTTGCTGGATCTGTTGGTTTTTTTGTTGCGGGGTCAAGTGGTTTTTTTGTTTTAAAATCTATCACTAAAGGATCAGGATAGGGATCAGGCCTAACAGGGTAATCACGAAACATTTGATGGATATCTTGGGCTAATATACTTTTATTCATTTTTGTTTTTATTTCATTGGCGACTTCTAGATAGTCCCCTGCTACACTGCTTTCTGTGGCTGTTGAATAAACTTCTTCCAGCTTGGCGACTCCTTATCTGGTTGCTAAATAAAAAAGATAATTACCAACGGAAGTATCAATGTTGTCGATTTAGAATCTTAAATTTCTTTATGCATTTAATCTCTGGATCTCTCGATTGGCTACTGCTATAACATCCTCATCAATGCGATATGGCTGAGCATCATGAAGCATTTTATGTATTTTGTTGACTGATTTGAGTATTTACCGATAGTTGTCAATTTTGGCTAAGCTTTTTATGTAACCCAAAATCTAGTTTTGAAGGGAGAGCTTGTGTTTCAATTTTTAGCACTTGCTCAAGAAAGTAATTTCTATTTCTTTATGACGATCTTTATAACTTTATATTGTTTTATGCAATCGAATTTACTCATAGGCTGCAATAGCCTCTTCAAGATCCTTTTGCATTTTGGCGGCTTCTCCCCAGCACTTTGTACACCTGCCATCGATTTTCTACTTTTCAGTTGCATTTAAGTTTAATAGAACCCATTCCAATCGGTAGTTATCAGAGTTAACAAAATTTTAGCACACCCAGCAGTAATGCTTGATTTGTTTTTATTTGAACGGTGTTTTCGAGATGTGACACTCTTTGGATTTGTTGTATTTTGAAGTTAAACTTAATATCTGTTCATTTGTGGTTAAATCTTTGACTGTGTGACCACGCGTGTTATGGCAATCCAATGGGACACCTATTTGTAAGAAAGCTCTAAATATTTCCAACGCATTTCCTGCCACTGCTAACATCACACTGTTGTTTCCACAGCTATCAACATCCTACCAGTGTATTCCCGTTTTTATTAGAATATAGAACACTTCTAAATTTCCTTTAAAGCAAGCCCAATGCAAAGGGTTTGGCTTCATTTATTTATTTGTGCCTAGGACAACATGCCTATTCTCAGGTTTGCTCTAGAGGTACTGAGCTGCAGCTCCCTTGGAAATTAATAGCTTGACCATTTTGATATGACCGGAACAGCTCGCCCATATTAAGGCATTCCATTTCTTTTTTGAATTTGTTTCTATAATAAAATGGAACATTACATTAATAATTAATATCTGCTTTCTTCTTGAGGCATTTCTCGACTTCTTCAATATCATTCTTTTTGGCAGCTGCTAACATTCGATCATTGAGAATTTGCTTATTTTTTCCAGACACTTCTTATTCGGGTTATGACTATTCTTCCTCAATATTTTCAATGGGGATTTATTATTACTTGGGTGGATCCATTTCGGAATGTATAACTAAGATAAGTTACAAACTAATTATATTAATAAAGAAAATATTTAATTAAAATCATGTTATTGAGGTCACGCAATTTATCACCCATTATATTTGTCTATAAGAGTTTATATAATTTAATGAAAAAGGCGAATAAGGAATCGAAATTTTAATCAGCCATTCAAAGCGAAGATTAGTAATTTTAATAATAAATCCAATAATAATAGAATCCTCTTTTCGGGGAAGTAGACGGCCAAATCATCAAATTAGGTGGATTGGATTATAGTCTTCTGGAGCAAGAAAAGAGCAAAGCTGCCAAAGAAAAACGGAACATATTAGACGGCTTAATCAATAAGATAAATATTATTGAAGGGAATGTTTTATAAAGGACATCGGATCCTTCGAAACAGAAATAACAGAAAAAAATTGGCACTGATTAATACTACAAAGATTTAGTCAAAGTTTTCAATGAGCTTAGGCATGGGAAACACATGTAGAGCTAAAAGAAAAGAACATAAACTTATTTAGTCTTTGAATTGGATGAGTTTGGAAGAAGAATTCCAACGACTGTCCAAAAAAGAATAGGAAAAGTTACTAATAAGCCAATTTATACTCATTTTGATGAGAAGTTTAATAAATAGTTTGGGCGACTGCTGAAAGTGAAATAAAATCACATCGATGCAAATAAAATAATTGGATAGGCTCGATAGATGTATGCTGAAGACGATGAAGATGAGTAAATATATCATTAATGTAGTATGTTTGGAGATGATAGTCCGAATTAAGAGAAGGGACAGAGTAAAATGAATGAAGGGCCTTCCATTAATATTGAAATAGGAAAGAAGTTAAGCTTCGGTCTGTAATAAGATATTTTCGCCTCAGTCAAAAGATAAAAGCCAATTCCAGTAGCGGATACATAACCTCAATAAAATGACAAATACTTCTTTATGCGCAAAAAAGTAAAAGTAAATGCCGAGCTGGAAGATGGCTATGGAGAGTGTTATCATCAGAGCGGTCCCAGTCTACAAGAGTTGGTGGATCTGAAAAAGCAGGGAATCGAATTCTACGGAGATTTGAAATAATTTAAGCCAAAGTAAAGAAAAGCGCCTAATATCAACAAAGAGTATGCGATGGTTCAGAAAATTATAGAAAGAAATAATAAAAAGTGACTGTTAATTTGTTATACTTAAAAGTTTTGAATTTATTCGTTAATAGATAATATACTCTTTACAATAATAATATACGATCTGTTGCATGAAGAAAACCAAGAAAAATACTCGGAACAACTCTCCAGTCAAACATAAAGTCATTCGCTAATAAAAATGTTGCCACTGTTGTTGTCGATAAAAATCAATGTCGAACTTAAAAACAAGATCAATTGCAATTAAAGAAATGGAGAGGACTAAATCGAGACCCAGGACAAAAACCAAATAGAAAAATAAGAAATAATTAAATCTCGCATCTAAAATCAGTTATAAAAATTTATCCCTCAGCAGATCTGAGTCATCAGAGTAGTCTATTAAGGAAAGAGATAAAATATTTATAGAGAGACCTTCTTCTGTTTGTCGATGCTCATATCAAGATTCAGCATTATAGAAGAGAACTCCCAAAAGTGGATTAAAACAGTCATAAAAAAAATCATAGAAGAAATATTCCAGCCATAAATAACCCTCAAATGCAAGATATACGCCACAGTTAAGTTTTTTTCTCGATAATTATTAAAAAATACTGGATTAAAGAGTGGAAATCTTGAAGAAAAAATGGAATGAAGTTCAAATATTATAAAAATCTTTAGGAGAGCAGAAATAGGAAAAAATCAAAGAGCCCAATTAGCATGTGCTCTCAGTACAAAATGAGTTTTATATAGCTAAAATTACATAATTGCAAAATTAGCTGAAAAATAAAGAGCAAGAGATCAGAAATATGAATATGAAAAGTATTAGTACGAGCGTAGCTGAGAGATCCCCAGAACTATAGCACTAAAATAGGAGATTAAAACAATAAAATGAGCTATTGGAAAGATAAAATAGAGTTCTGAAAAATAAACTGAAAGAAGCTGGCTTCTTATGATTTTAATAATAATCTAATATTACTTATCAATATTGCACAAATGCGCTATTGGACCCCGATGAGCTATCTATCTCAGGCAAGTCATCTCTGAATTTTTAGTATCCTTTTCCTTCATTTCGAAACCTCCCTGCCAAATAATTGTCCAATTCTATATTTCCTCTTGACCTCTAGGCCTCATAAGGGAGGGGTTTAATGAAATTATCCAAATACATTTGGGAGCCGTCAAACGATTTTGATTGATTAATGATTGGATAATTTATCTGTTTTGGGGGTTCGATATACTTTGGCGTTTAACGTTGAGGAAATTGGAAATTTCGGTAATTATTGTCTTTATTGTTTTCCAATTCGTTGTTCTCCTTCATAT
>ERZ724506.431-NODE-431-length-14713-cov-7.194979_pt1 | contig 14713 bp, 6 predicted proteins | sample MGYA00376039_ERZ724506 | MGnify/ENA primary metagenome ERZ724506 (study PRJEB28724, sample SAMN07190887) | wastewater metagenome | isolation source: effluent of sewage treatment plant in Hong Hong | place: USA: Christiansburg, Virginia | collected 2016-03-01 ... | reverse complement strand
AACCCCAAACCCCAAACCCCAAACCCCAAATTTCCTTAATAATTTTAATTAAAATTTTATAGTCTTCTTTTATACATTAAAAACATAAAAATAATTATTAATTTATTAAAGCTCTTTGGTAATATAGACAACTTCCTCTCCTTGTATAATCTCTTATGAAAAATTAAAATTATTCTTAAAATATTCCGACTTATAAAAATCACTAAAGCTTAGAAAGCTATTCTCTTTAGCCAAGGCTTCAAAATCTGATCTTCTTATCTTGACCAAACTCTGCTCTACTAAGCTATTGTTTTTATTATAAGTGTTGTACATTATTTATCAATTTATAAGAACATTCAGGCACTCTGTCAGCTTTATGATTAGATTCTAATTTCTCTTTAAATACTCAGAGAACTTGTTTTTTAAGTGCTGAGCAATGCTTGGTTTTTAAGAGTTAATAAAAGAGGATAATAAAATCTCTATAGCAACATCACAGTCCTTCTCAGTTGTATAATGTCTTAGGTGTAGCTTGGCAGAAGCCATTGTCATTCTTGTAAGACTCTCCAAGTGTCAGACAACTATGTTAAGACCACAGCTCTTCTTAGACTCTTATCTAAGCTGCACATAAAAGTCCTCAAGTTTCTTAGCGCATTTGTCACTTAGTTTTGGCTATCCGAAATGCAGCTTAGCATACATGATATACTTTTTCAAAAGCTTCTAATCAACTCCTTAAATATGTTTATTTTCTACCTCAATTGTAAGCTCTTTATTTTGCAATTGTTGCTCAACTTCTGAAGGATGACTATTGATGTGGCTATCAACTATAAAGTTTGCTAGTCAGTTGTCATTGATAACATTGAACTCATCCTTAAGTACAAGCAGTATATCAAATCTTGAGAGTATTGGATCTGAGAGCTCAACATTCTCTTTGAAACTCAGCTTATCATCATAGGTACCTTTGATGGGATTTGCTGCTGCTATTATAGAACATCTTGCTTTCAAGGAAGCCACAATTCCTGCTTTGGAAATTGAGATACTTTGCTGCTCCATGGCCTCATGTATTGAGGTTCTATCAGCATCATTCATCTTGTCAAACTCGTCAATTAGACAGATGCCGGAGTCAGCCAATACTAAGGCACCTCCTTCAAGACACCATTCTTGTGAAACAGGATCTTTTTTAACAGAGGCTGTAAGACCAACTGCAGAGGCTCCTTAACCCGTTGTATAAACACATCTTTAAGAAACATTGAGAACGTACTTTAAGAACTGACTCTTTCCAAGACCTGGATCTCCAAGCAACAACACATTGATATCGCCTCTGATAACATGAGAGTCTTTGTTCATAGGGACACCTCCAAATAAACACAAAGCAATAGCCTTTTTTATACAGTCATGTCCATAAATAGAAGGTGCAATTGATTAATAAATTCTCTAAAAGACATAGGGATCCTTACTTATCTCAACTATGTTCTTAATATCCTCTTAAGTAATTTCTTATAGCTCAATTTGCTTAGTCTCTTTTATATTGTTGCACTCAATAAAGGTCTTAAAGATAGGAAAGCCATGTTTAGAGTTCATGTTGTAATCATATTGACTTTGAAATATGCCAGTAACCTCAACCTCATCACCAGGTCATGCTCAGTCTATATTATCTCCAAGCAGTATAATTTCTTTGGATCTTGGCACTCTTCCTGGAGGAACACTTGATGGAGCCTCCTAAATAACAATTCTCTAATTAACTCCATAGACTCGTTCCTCATCTGATATTTTATAAGGTCCTTTGGACTGACAATTTGCGCAATGACCAAGCTGAATATCTTGCTCATCATTTTAATAAATAGGCCCTTTTTTATCACCACATTTTATACATATATAGAACAGTTTCTAAAGCTTTTAATACACAGGATATTTCTTAGTTATAACTCCTTTGGTTTTTATCAAGTTGTGAATATGAAAAGTTCATAGTGCTCAAATTGACTCCTCTAAAGGAAAGTTTCCAATTTTGACAAAAGTTTGCTCATGTATGCTCTCATAGCCAGGATAGTATCGTACAGCTACATCTAATAAGACCTGGTTAAGATAGCCAAGTATTCTGCTTGGTGACTCAAAGATCCAGTATGAAAGTGCTGGAAATGCATTAGTAAGTTCTTGGTAATTAATTTCTATGGATTGTTTATTTTCCTTACACATATTTTTTATCTTTTCTTAATAAATAAAACTTCCTTCTTCATTTTGAAAGTTCATCAGAAAAGTGCAAAAAGACTTCTTAATATATTTAACAGTTCAGGGCTCGTTGATCCACTCAACTAACTTTCCTTTAAGCTCATCAATAACCTAGTATCATTCTTCAAAGAGGTCCTCATTAGTGTTAAGATAATCAGTATCTGGCTAATATCTGTTTTCATTGTCATCTTAATAGAAGTCCTGATTGTAATAATTAATGGAGTCCTATTCATTTTGATTCATATTTATTTTTCTTGGATCTTTTTTGTTATTTTATCATCTTTCTATTTCTTAGTCAGCCTTGAGCTTCTCCTAGTAAGACATTTCACTGTATTCGTTCTCATCAAGCTCATTTAGATCATAGTTATCAAGATGATCTATTTAAGCATAGTCAAGATCCTCATGCTCATCTAAAAACTCTCCCTTTATTTTTCTATCTAAATCTCCTTCTTGAAAATCATCTTCAAACTCATTGATCTCCATGGCCTCGTCTATCTACTCTATGTCACTCATTATAAATATTATAATATAATAAATTTATTAGGCATTTTGAAGATCATTAACTAGTACTTATTAATCAAGTAACTAAATGGGAGGTAATTTATGGTACTTAATTTTACCAGAGTTCCAGTCTCTAATAATCATCCTGGCTGTCTCCTCAAGATTATAGACACCTTGCTGTTTAACTCTGTTCCATTTCTAAGCCATTGAAATTAAGAATTATTTATAGTCATTAAAGACAGGAATGTTATACAGGTTCATAAGATTTTACTAAGGAATGTTCTATAATAATATTTCTATGGCTCAGTCTAGATCCTTGACCTCATCAGCCTTGATGACATTTCTTAGAAGCAAAGCAGTTTCATCCTCATTTGTTAAGAACACTCCTGGAGAATCAATAAGCTGTACTTTAGAATCAAGATCTATAAATTAAAGATTTTTAGTATGGCCTGGCTATGAAGAAACTGAAGCTCCCTTTCTTCTTATTAATGAGTTTATTATTGAGCTTTTTCCAACATTTGGATAACCTACAATACCAACAGTGACTTTTGTTTTTATTCCATTTTTTTTTGAGTAATTTTTAATGAGCTCAACCAGCTTATTACCTCCTAAGGCTTTTGAAGAGTCCAATAGTCTTTGTCCAAGTTCAGGATTTTCTCATAATGTTTTTGAGTATATATCAATTTGGCCAAGATTGCAGCCTTATTCCTGAGTACCTGCTTTGAACATTACAGTTGGATACTCTTATCATAAAAACTCTCTCCATTTTAAAGCTACTTCTAATGGCACCAAATCTATCTTATTTAGAACTAGGATAATTTTTTTTTCAGGATTAAATTTTATGAAATTTTGTTCAAGATTTTTACATCAACATCCTAATGGATCTCATGCATCTAAAATCTCTAATAATATGTCAGCATTTTCTATTATGTGTTGCATCATTTTGGATGAGTTTTTAACATTCTTATTTTGGTTAATAAAATCGCTGTCTTATACCGTAGCTTGTTTCTAAGTATGCTCTTCAAAGTCAAGCTCTTAGACTCATTGTGGCAAAGTTCATTTAAGATTTCTTCTCAAAACAGATTTTTCAAACTTCATTTTAGCGTTGAGAAAATTCTATTCTTTTTTTTATATGGACTTGTGTTTAAGATTTTGTTGATTCTGTTTTTGTCTCTATACTCTTTGCTGCTTTGACATTTATAAATTAATTAATTTAAAAATGAGCAGAGAATTATTCTTCTAAGATGTTATTGTCTAGCAGCTTGAGAGTGGAGGCTATCATTGTAGTGGGTTCTTAATTAAGCTAGATTTTGATGGCAGGATATAGACATAAGATTATTTGTTAGAAATCTTCTTGAATGAAAGGTCAACAAATATGATCATGTTTTTGAGCCAAAATGGATTTTTTCAGTTTCGATACTCAATTAAGTATTAAAACAATGAGCTTTAAGAAAATATATACAATAAATAAGATTAGTATTTAGAAATTCCTCAGCTTGATTTATTTCCTTTTGAGCGAAGTGATATCGATGAGGTTTCCGTATCTCTTATTTAATATGAAGAAATTCTTAATAAGGATCCATTATAATAAAATACAATTTTCACATCAAAAATCGTTTCTAAATAAATGATAAGAAAACAGCTCAAATAAATCATATAACTAAAGCCTGTGTTTTGAATACGAAGTGCCTATTACTGATACAATGATGCTTGTTAACTCTTACTCCAATAATACAAATTAAACCTATTTGAAAACTCCCCTATTTTTTAAAGCGAAATTTTGATGGTGCAAACTTTCTACCCATCAGACTATTTGCTTAATGAAATTAGTTTCTCAGAAAGATATAAAACTTTTGAACTAAGACTTCATAACTGAAACAAGTATAAGATTTTTCATATGGACTAATACTATATACCATATTGACCAAAAAACAATTTTATTATTTTTGATATTGATGGCACTTTTACAAGGTCTGATTTACTTGGACATATTTTTGGCGCATTGAATCTAGGCTACTTACATAAAGGAGTAATATCTATGCTAAATTTGATAATAAAGTAAAACTATATGATTATATTTCTATCAGCAAGGCCTATAACTTTGTTTAAAAAGACAAAAAGCCTTTTATTTAATACTCAGCAAAATGGCGAGTGATTATAAAGAATGCCTGTTTTTACATCAAATAATAATTCAATGCAGAGTCTAAGCCAGGAGCTTATAGAAAAGACTTCTTGTTTTTTTAAGCTATAATAATTGTTACCTTTGTAGCTTATTAAAGAGTGATCAAATAATATTTTCTATGCTGGCTTTGGAAATCAAATTAATGACTATATTGCTTACAAATTATATGGAATACAAACAGAGAGAATTTACATCATAAGCAAAAGCTCAAAAATAAAATTATAAAATGGAACGAAAATTGACTATGGACTGATTACTCAGGAAATTAATAAATATTTTCCAAAATTTTAATTAATAAATTTATTTAAAATAATTTTCAATAAAATTTATGAGTCTGTTGGCATAAATGATGTGGTTTTGGGATGAGGTATCTAGTTTTGGATTAAGGTTTATTAATCTTTTGAGATTTTTCTCAAGCATTTTGTTAAAAGTATAATTATTAAAAATGTCAATAATTCCATAGATTATTAATATACTTTGGTCTTTTGTGTAGAAATAATTATCTGTTTAGTTTAAGATATTATTTATTTAATTAAGCTCATCTTGTATTATTTATTTAGTGTTAATTATGCCAATAAATAAGCTATAGTCAATAAGCTTCTATTCTTATAAAAATCTTATGTCTTTTATTATTCTTTACTTGAATAAGTCTATTTATATAGTCTCATATTACTATATACCAATAATGTTAATAAAATCAATATCCTTTAATGTTTATTTGCTTTCAAATAAATAATGTTATTTTATTAATTAATATTCCCTGTCTTTTAAAACCTATCTGTCATATGTTGAACCTTTTATATCAAATTATAATTTAATAAATCAATTCAAAATACCAAAAACATTTTGGAGTAAAATAATATTTACATTTTTATTAGAGATTTTCATCTGCATAGAAAATAAACCAAGTATTCTGTTAATTGAACTAGTATTATTAACTTATTAGTGTTCAATATAATTATTTTAGATTTTTTGAAAAATTCTAAACTCAAAATCAGTAAAACTTTTAAAGAGAAATTTATTATCAAATGTTTAGAAAAATAATTCCCCTGAATTTCCTCCATTAATTTAGTTGTTTAATTTATCTCAGTTTTTATCAATATCAAAGGACTCTATGATTTATATTATTAAGCTATTGTCTAGGTATTTGATTAATTAAATGTCCAATAGAGATTTGAATTTATATATTTGTGATTTTTTATAGTTTTTATTATCAATTTATTTAACTAAAAATTAGTAAGCATATTTTTAATAGAATTATTTTATTTCTTTAATTATAAGTAGCTTGAAGTCTCTTTAAAGCTAATCTATTACTTATGCTGATAAATCTTATTGTTATTTGTTGTCTATATTAGTTAAGGTGTATGTTGATAGGGATTAAGAATAGTTAATAAACAATATAACAATTATGGTATCTATAAATGATGTTATTATTATTGATAAGTTTAATACAATTTAACTAGTATATAAATAAATTATTAATCCCAACCAAGAGCTCGATATTAAATTAAAATTCTCTACACTAATAAAAAATATATGGAGAATATTAAATAATAATTAGTAGATATATAAGTAGATTATTTTTGTTATTTATTTGTTAATTAAAACAAACTTAGATCATTCATAATAAATTTGCTCTCTATTAATCAACAGTCAACTACATGAAATAATTGGTATGATAAGTTTAAGCCCAAATAATATAAGTCTTATTAAAGTCTGTATGTATTATGTTAGTTATTTAAAATACTAAAAAATACTCAGACAAAAAGTAATTAAAATGATAGGAAAAATTAGTAAAAACCAAAATTATTGTTTCGTATTATTGAATCTTTTTAATCTTTAAATTATACTCTTTAACCATATTTAGATAACCAAGTTTTTAAATATATTTACTAAAAATGTTAAATTATTTAGTGTTTAAATATTAATATTAAATTTTTGTTCTATTTTTAAGAAAACAAATATTGATATATTAATAATAATAAAACTATCTATTATACTTAAAATAGCATAAATATTTATTAGTATTAAATTTTTGCTTAAGATTTTGTTTTATTTTATTGATAATATTAAATAAATTAAGCCAAATATTAATGAAAAAATACATTAAGAAAATCTGTACATTTTTATCTCAATATTTTGTTCGTATTACTCTGTTAACAAAACTATAAAATTTTTCATATTTGGATTTATAAATTTATTAATTATAATGAAAATTTTCCTAATAATATTTTTTGCCTCTTTCTTGATTTAGTCAATAAAATTAGAAGAGGATCAAAGCCTTATTTATTTTCAAGCATTTTAACTGCCAAATATAACAAATGATACTTACTAAGCTGCATATAATCTTTACAACTTAATTTTTCAGAATTTAAAAAATAATAATAATTAGTACTGTTCATTAACAAGATCTTCATTTTGTTACTAACAAGAGCAAGTTTCAACAGCTTAAGAAGAATTAAAATAATATTATGACATTGATAATGAACTCTTTGAAAAGATAAAAATATTTTTAAAATATGACTAGAAGCTGTATAATAACAATAGCTTGCTAAGAGTAGGTTTTTTTTAGTTCATGGAAATTTTAAGAAAGTCAAATAAATAAATCTAGCATCTTAAATTTGAAAACAGCAAACTAAATAAATATTAAATTATTAATAAAGATTAACAAAATGATAAAGAAATTAAGAATGGTTTTAATAACTGGTATGTAATTAACAATCAAATAATATAATAGTATTTTGAAGTATATCTTTCAATGTCATTAAAAAACTTTTTTATTCCTAGTAAAAATAAACATAAATTTATATATGAGAAATATGACACAAACTTATTACTTAAACAAGAGCAAGTTGTTTTATAAAATATTGTCTTTAACTAAACAACTTTTAAAGCTTAGGATTTTCTATTAGGCTAATTACAAGCCTAAGAAAATGAGATTGAGTTTAACTATGTTAAATATTTTTCCGAATTTATTGTCACTAATGAAAATGAAGGAGAGATAATTATGGAGCATAGTAATTATGTGAACTTTATTTACATAAAAAACTATAACAATTTATCGCAATATTGGCAGCACTATATAACCATAAAGCTTAATGATACATAAGAACAAATCCCTATCAAAATTCTTTCAAATTCTTGGCAAAAAATACCCATAGGCAAAATAATAAAGTCAATAATAATTCCTAAATTTTTTGCTGTAGCCTCTCTTGGATATGAGTACTCATATCCATTGGCTGTAAGCATGTTCAAAAAATACTTGGGTTTTAAATAAATAACTAGCAAAAAATTAATTCTTAAATTTTATTTAAATTCTTAGATAATCTATATCCATCTTGACAAAGCTATCTTATACCTATCCTTTTCTTAGCATTCATATAGTGTTAAACTCAACTTCTGGGTCTCTTTATTCATATGAAAGTTTCTTGGCAGAATAAGAGCCATATATCTAGCAGTATTTAGCTTAGTTCATTTTAAGACAAATAAATTCGTTTAAATAATTGTCCATAACCAAAGGGAACAAATGCTCATGCTATTAAATGATGTGATTCTTAAGATCATCTTCATTTGTGAAATAGCTCTCTGATTTCTTATTTATACATCTCTTACAATAATAGTAGTTCTTTTCTCTATCAGGAGTTCCCATAAGCTCCATCATTTTCTCAAACTTGGTCTACTAAAGCCACTCAATGTATCTTGTATTAGGTTGATAAATATCTATTATATGGTTCTTAATCTGATCGAGAAAGTCATTATCTGTCAACTAGAATTCTATCATTGTTTCAATTTCATTTTAGTGATTTTTTATATCGAAATCAAGTCTGTATAATATTCCTTATATAGAGTTCTGTTATTTGATTTTATTTAGAGTGAAATTGTTCTAGAAAGGATTGTAGCCCAAGATGTTATAAAGAATATATATTATTACATCATATTTTTTTAGGAGATCATTTTGTTCTGAAATAAAAGTTAGCAATTCCTCTTAAATTCCATTTATCTCAATGAAGAGTTTTAGAATCTCTAAACATTGGGTGTAGTCCTTGACAAGTTCTTTTACATCTTTATATGTTTTTATTTCTACGCCAAATGATCTGATTGGTCTTTTTTGGCATTACAGCTTGATACTAAAAATATCTTTTAGGTTTATCTGCGAAACAACATCATCTATATTTGCTTAAGGATTGATAATGCAATAAGCTGATCTAAAATAGTTGTTCTAAGAATTTGGAATGTTTACATGATATGCTCTTAAGCATTCAATTTGTGACAAAAACTCTATCAACTAAAGATTAGAAATAATTGGACTTATATTTTCTATCAGAATCATCTCTGTACTTATTGTCTATCCAAGCTGGGTTTTTAACAAGCTTTCCTTATCCAAATTCAAGTACTATTAAACAGCATTGTTTTCATGATGATTTTATTAAGCTATATTATTATTCAAGTTAAGGTTTTAAAAATCAAGACTCAGATGATTTTCTTCATTGGCATTATCAATCATTTTTTAAATAAGTTTTTTCTAAAGATTAATAAACTAAATAAGCTAAAGTTGCTGGGACTCTGGCTCATATGTGTCTTTGAACCAGTTCTCCTTAATATTAGTATGAACATATTTTGATATTCTTTCCTCCATAAATTGGTTGAAATAATTCATATAGTATTTTTTAAAGGTCTCTTCGTCCAAGCAATGTTTCTGCATCTGAATAAACTCAGTATAAGTTACAAAGGCTGTGTTAACACTTGGAACTATTATTGATATTTATGGGTTACCGTTTTCATCTTCCCTCATTTGCTAGTTGTTTAAAATTTATTTACTGTATCTAGATTTGTAGTTCTATCTTATCATTATAAAAAAATATAAAATTAAATAGAAAATAATTTTATTAGTTTTTAATTAAGAAAATTTTTAAGCATTTTTTAATCTTAAACTTAGGCTTGTTAAATCTTATCTTTAAATGTACTTGAATCTATGTTTGTTTTAAGAGTCTTTTTGTACCAGTCATTTTTTTGAATTTTGCTATGATTTTTTCACTATGAATTATTGCCTTGACTTATTAGTAAAGCACCTTGATTATATTATCATTATTTATAGCCTGGTCATGAGTCTCTTTCCTATCACAATCACTACGTAATTTATGACTCTGGAAGCTTCAAGGGTCTCTGCATTATATTTTCAAAAATTAATTAATATATTTTATAAATGGTAAATTTTAAACTAAAAAAGAAAATTTACAAAGCAGAAAAATTAAAACAAAATAAAGTCTAAGAAAAATGAGTTAAGTAAAAAACCTTCTAGCAAATTGATCAATAAGAAGAACTATAATAGACATAGGCACTTGAGGCTTAGGAGATCGACCTACTAAGCCAGCTAATAGGAAAACAACAATTAATAAGTGTTGGCGATTAGCTCCATGATATAGAGACCAATTAAAAACAGCTCTATCCTTGGAAGGACAAAGAAATTATCGAGGTTTATTAAAAGTAATTTAAAAAGAAATGCAATGCTTTTGAATCACTTTAAAAGTGGAAGACTAGGACCTTCTTTATAGTCTGTTCCTTAAATGGAGTGCTGGAAAGAAATACTAGATATTACTGAGCCAAGGAAATGGTCCAACAGAGCATTTTTGGAGATGACAAAAATTTTCGTGTCTAAAACAGAGTCTGATCATACTGTGTAGTTTTATAAAGAAATTTTATTACCAAAAGTCATAGACTATATAAACACTCATAAGGCTTTAGACTCAACACTTTACTTGTAATATAATAAGAACTCTTAAAAAAGCTGTTTATAGACCCTAGTCTTGGATTTTAGGTATTCTTTTCCCCTTTTTGGAAGGAAAAGAAATCACTCTAAAATAAATGTAGATTATTTTTAGCGTCATCAAGAAGACCTCTATTCCAAACAAGTATTTGTCTCTGATTATGTACCATGTTGTGCAGCTACCATTAAGCAAGCAAATTGCGGAATTGATGAAAGTTTTGTTGGAAAAACAATTCTCTGTTTCTTAGCAAATAATACACATCACTTTCTAATGGATTTAAAATCTCTTATTTAATAACAAAGAAAACTACAGCAAGACGACTATAAACTAAATAGTCATTTTGTTTTGCAAGTATTTTGGATTTTCTTTACAAGAGGATCAAAAATCATTACTGAAAAACTATGTACATAAATAACAGAAATAAAATCAAGAGCTTAAAATAATCACAGAGCAAAATTATTTAAAATAAATAAGTTTTAATTTTATTAATAATTAGTTAAAAATCGTTGCCCATATTGCTGTATAGATTTCACTTCTCTTTACTTAGCATGTATATCTCCTCATCTAGTTGTATTTTTTGATCAATAATAAAGTTGACCTACAGCTATATGTTTTTCAACTAAATTACTTGCTTAAGATCGTTTTATAACTAGTTTTTGTCTTTGGATTTTTCAACCAATAAAGGATTGATAAATTAAGTTTTTACAAGTTGTAATTTTTTTGTGGATGTATTTTAATAATCATGTTCATTTCTTATGCTTAGTTGAGCCCAAATATATCTTACAATATATATTAAGCCCAAACTAAATAATATTGCTTAGAAAATTGTTAAGATATTTTTGTTGTAAGAAAAAATAGTAAATCTTAATTGTGTATTATAGAACAACTAAACTAGATTAGGATTTACTATGACACCATACACACCATTAAATGGCACTCTGTATGTTATTGATTGCTCAGATATTTCCTCAGACTCATATTATATACAGCTCCATTAGTCAAGCTTCTTGTTATAGAAACCCAGGCACATAAGATCTCTAAACAATATCTCTTAGTACTATAAAGACATGTTATTTTTCATCTGCTCATTAAACTCAAATATCATTGTATTGTTCTGTATATTATTGTATGTAAATGCTACACTGATACCTTTCTTATATATCTGGTCATCAAACTACGGAATATCAAGCTCAATTACCACACTTCATATGAAGAAATTTGAGCTTAAAACTTAAACATCTTGGTTGAATAAAATATTAGACAACTGGTTAGCATAGTAATCGTATTCAGTATATGAAAGCTTTGAGTTCTCAAGCTGCATGAAAGGAACACTAATCATATTGATATTTATGTCTGTATTGCTTTGCAAATCCATTATTTGTAAAAACTATTCTTATTAAGTAAATAAGTTTCTGTATTTGAACTAAACTTTTGCTAGTTAAAAAGATGAGTCTTATTGGTCAACTAAAAAGAGAACTTTTCTTTGATAATTTTCTGTGTCTCTTTTTAAGCTTAAAGATATTGATTCAAAGCTCAAATGCTACACACTTTATTTGCAGTTCTAAACTTAGTCTGCACATGCAAGATCATAGCACAATATAGGCTTGTCTAAGGGACAGAAAGAAAAGCTACATTCTTTAAGATCTTTAACACATTTTCCTATTGGGCATAAAAATGGCTGAGTTATTGGACACCCCAAAGTTTTTATATATGAGCAATCAAATCGGCATATTCCATCATCACATCAGCTCTGTGTATCAACAAGACATTTTTCTAATTGAGCTTATGAATGATTTTACTAAGAGCTACATCACTAAGCATTTACAATAATATTTTGTGTATTGTAAACACAGCCAGCAAATGGTTAGCATAATGTGAAGTCGTTAACACAGTTTTTGTCTGAACAATAAAAAGGATTGAGTTCTTCACAGCCAATTTCAATTTATGGTTAGGTTTATGTAGACTCACTTTAAAAAGTTTCTAAAATAAAAACTGATATTATTAACAACATTTTAAATATATAATTTTTTATATTAAATGATCAGCAAAGTTTTTATTAAAGAAAATTTAAGTTAAGAATTTAAGTATTAATTTTCAAATGTTAACAAAATAAAAAAGTTGTTTTTCTTTTATTTAATGATTCCTCTTAAGTCAAATATCATAATTTAATATTCTTAGCTTTGTTTGTTGAACCAATTCTTGTTATATTTAAATATAATTATCTAAATTATTTATAATGAGTTTATATTAAAATTTTAGTAAAATAATTTAAAATGCTTATGATAAGAAAATAGAGTATGAATAATACTCATATGTTGATAGCTTTATATATAAAGATATACTTTGTATTTTAACTTAGAATAATAATTTTAAATTTGAGAATTCTGATGTTATTTTTCACAATATAATTAATTACAATTTCGATTATTTTATGAGTATATTAGAGTAAAATGAGTTCAATATAAAATACATTCCTACCTTAAAAAATAAGTTAAACAATTTGCCTTAATAAATATAGAATAATTTATTTAATTTTTTTGATGTTATTCAGACTATTTATATAGCTTGAGATATTGAAATAGATAAGCATATTTCTTAAGCTTAAAACAGTTAAAAAAATACTCAAAAAGCAACATTAAATATAGATATAAAAAGTTTAATTAACAACATAAAAATCTTTAATTAAATATAGTCAGAAAAAATATTATATTTAGATGAGCCTCAGTTTTGATTTACCAAGTCTTTTTTATAAATATTAAATGACTTTGATCTTAATAACTAAATTTAGCAAATAGCAAGCTTATTGTTAAATCTAAAAGAATAATTTGTCTAAATAAATGTAAAATAAGATCATAATTCTTCTGCTGAAAAAAATAACACTAATAATAAAACTAATAAATTATTTGATCTTTGTTTGCTTATTAAAAACTCTTAAATAATATACAAAGTAGACAAGTTAATAGAAGATGAACTAATCTAAATAATTATGGACACATAGTTTACAAGCAATATAATACTTGCAAAAAAACTGACAGAGAAGTTTAATAACTTATTCTGTGCTCAAACATATGTTTAGGCTCTAATTGATTAACCCGGAATTGAAAATGATAAGAACTTTCTATACAAATGATATTAGGCCAGGATCAATAACATTCTTTAACAATTTCATATCTAGTATACAAAAAAAGTTATCAGCTTATATTTGGAAGATAGTGAATAGGTTAACCCTAAATAACTGTGTGAGTCTATTTAAACTTTAGTTCAAGATTATCTATAAGACTAATAATTTAGCTACTAAATGATAATAAAGTTTATATAAGAACTAAAAGAAGATCCAATCATTAATAAATAAAATAAGACTTTACTAATTCAGCTTTATTCAATAAACCTGTTATAGTAAAATCAAGTAGAAGAATTACTTAAGTAAAAAGCCTTTGCAATAAATCTGAGAAACTTAATAAATTTGCAAGAGAATCAATCCAAATAGCCTGATAGATAATTATAACTAATAGATATTTTGAACAAAAAATAAATTACTCTTGATAATTATCTTACATTTATAAATCTTGCTGCTCAAAACAAATATCTTAATGAGGATTAATTAAGTAAAATATAAATTTAAAAAGAACATATTAAAAGTACATAAGATAATAGTAATCTATCATAATCAACTTTTTAATAGCTTTACTTTTGAGTTAAAGAATTCGATTATCAACTTTTTAACCTAATTGATATTACCTAATACAAGCCTAAATGTTTATTCAAATATAACTCTCTTATAAGCTACTGATAGTTTGATTTTGTCTCAATAAGCAATGACTTAAAAAACCAAATACTAGGAATACAAAAAGATAAGGATCTTTATATTGATTATTTGATCAGTAAAAAGTACTTGGAACTTTTTAATTTTTTGGTCTTTAAGCAAACTGATTTTTTGTTGTCATCCTCATTGGAGAATTTATTAAGCAATTTAAGCAAATCAAATACTAGATTTTTTTAGATACTGGTTTAATTCTACAAACTTAATAATAAAGAATTAACTCATAAAGAATGTTCTTAAAGC
>ERZ724506.427-NODE-427-length-14736-cov-7.788093_pt1 | contig 14736 bp, 10 predicted proteins | sample MGYA00376039_ERZ724506 | MGnify/ENA primary metagenome ERZ724506 (study PRJEB28724, sample SAMN07190887) | wastewater metagenome | isolation source: effluent of sewage treatment plant in Hong Hong | place: USA: Christiansburg, Virginia | collected 2016-03-01 ... | reverse complement strand
GTTGTTGCCTTTGCGGTCGATGGCGAAAAAGGGGTGAGTCCGCTGGACGCTTACAAAATACTAACTGTAACATGAGTTTTATTTACAACAAAAATCAAGAGTGCAGTTTTTGTGATCATCAGCAAAGTGGTGATGGTTATTTGTTGCTATCTCATTATTTATATGTCACTGAACCTGAGTTACCACAAGAGGATCATTGGATAAAATGCCCTGAGCATGTGGTTTTGAATATCTCCGATACCCTTGCTTTGCATAATGAACCGTACAGCTATTTTGATATGGATGATTTAAAGCCATGGTGTCAATTAACTTTGACAGTGCAGGGATTACAAATCCACCCAGAACTTGGTTCGCACATTGAACTGCGAAATAAGGAGGCAACCACCACTGTTAAAATCACATCACAACGTACGTTAAAAGCTGAACAAAAAAAACAGCAAATTTTACAACTATGCAGTTTTCCATTAGCAGGTCAACAAACTATTAGTTATCCCGTGTGGCGTTTCAAATGGTAAATGCATATGAATATCAATGATTTTAAAGGGTTATCCCCTGAGTTAATTGAGTTTGAGACGACTGATACTAATGTTGTTATGAGTCTATTAGAGCTTAATCAGTCTGTCAGTCTATTTATGGAAGGTGACGTATGCCTAATGGCGCAAGGGGACGGAGCTTATGTTCTTAATATCATCACTCAACCAAGCAGCCAAATAGTTTACCAAATTCAAATGCAACGTACTCATTGGATTTTAAGCCGCATTAAGGGTAATCGAGTATGGCTATCAAGTATTGAAACGCTAAAAAACGATATTGCAGTAGGTGATATGGATATTGGTGTTGCTGATTATTTTGCTGAGCAGCTTTTTAAGGGAAAAAATATAAAGACTAACGATATAGAGTCGGCAGTTAATTGGTTTAATGAAGAGTTTTTGATTAATCAGAACCAAGATCAATTAGCTTTTGCATTAGTTTATGACAATGCAAATCAACAAGAGTTTAATTTGCTAGGTAGGGAATATTTGGTGAAGTTGGCGCAGATCAATAATTATTGGTCTGTGCAAAAATTAACGCGCTATCGTGATTCTAGACATGATTTATTCTGTATAACGGGACAGGTATCGTTTAAAGATGCCTCCGTTGCGACACAACTACGAAGCTCAACAGCCAAACTTGCCCTACAAGAAAGCATAAGCTCTCATGGGAGTTATATATCGCTTTGGGAGCAGTATAGCCAAACACAATGGCAACAAGCGGTTAATCAAGCGAACCAGTTAGGTTATATAACTCTTAAAGAAGTAGAACCTGTTGAACATGAAGCATTGTATTGGCATTTATATGCATCGCCTGAAAGTATTAAAGATTTTGAAAAAAAATGGAATGACTTAGGTGCCGAGGTTGAAAAAGAGTTACAAGTCAGTGCAACACAACCTGATTGGCTGAACAACCAAAAACTGGTGAGTGAGACAGGATTAGAAAAGAGTAAGGAAGAGGCGTGGCGAGCAAAGATTGAGAAGTTTGAAGATGACAGAATCATTGTCATATTTGAGGGGAAGAAAGATAAACGCCCCCCTTTGAATAAAAAAGGCGAGGCATTTGTATTTTTATCCATTCATGGCACCTTAGCACAGCGGCAGCGGCAGATGGCAGCCTTAGACCAGATTCGTCGGCAAGATAACCCCATGCCTTCGTTACATTATTTATTACAAGGTCTTGCAGTACCTGTTAGAAAATCAAAAAATATAAAGGCATTAAGCCCAAAAATACGGAGGCTTTTTGACCCTAAGTGTAAGGGTAACAAGCCTACACAAAAACAAGTAGAAGCAATTGAAGTAGGCTTAAACACATCAGACATTGCTATCATTATTGGCCCACCAGGTACAGGTAAAACGCAAGTTATTTCTGCTTTGCAGCAACGTATCGCCGAAGAAAATGGTGACCTGCCTATACAGCATCAAGTTCTATTATCAAGTTATCAGCATGATGCCGTTGATAATGTCGTAGCGCGTAGTAATGTGCTGGGTTTACCTGCTATTAGGATAGGAGGTAAATCTAATCGCGCTCAAGAGAATATAAATCCTGTCCGTAAGTGGTCTTCAGATAACCAACGAAAAATACAGCACATACTGGATCAGCATCCCACACTAGAAGTTTTTAAGCAATTACAGAGTGCATGTTTGGCTTTGCGACTCGGAAGTAGCACACCTAATCAACATACAGAGATCATTCAGGAAATTGATGATTTGCTTATACTATTAGCAAAAGAAAATCTTTATCCAAACATGGAGCGATTAGAAAAATGGGCAGACTTTAAACAGCCAAAAACAAATCTAAACGCAAACTTATTATGGCCAATTAGTCACTATATCTGGTCATTGCGCACAACAATGACCAGTTTTGCTGATGATGGTGCATTACGTTGTTTGGATGTATGGGTACGTTTGAAGGAAAAAACAATATGCTCTATAGATGCTGATGATCTCGTGCTGCTTCAACAATTGGCATCTAGTCATGCTAGTGATGTTACCGTAGAGCATTTATCTAGATTATCGATCATAAAAGACAAAATTTTAGATGCATGTATTCCAGACTATCGTCCTATAAGCATCCAAAAGCTCTTGCCAAAAAATGAATGCCAGCTACTGGATGATTTATTAGAGGATATACGGCAGGAAATTAAAAAATCTAAGACGTTAGGTTATCTTTTAATTCTCGATGAGTATCTTTCTGGGCTTAAAGCGAACGCCAACACGGTTGAAGATGCCGTTAGCCATTATACGGCTGTTTTAGGCGCAACCTGCCAACAAGCAGCAGGTAACGGAATGCAAAATATAAAGTTGTTTGGCGAGGCGAATGGCATTGTATTTGACTCGGTGATTGTTGATGAGGCTGCGCGGGCAACACCTTTAGACTTAATGATTCCCATGGCAATGGCGAAGCGACGACTCGTGTTAGTCGGTGATCATCGACAATTACCACATATGTTGGATGGACGTGTTGAAGAAGAGTTAGCCGAGAGTGAAACTTGGAATATCATTCAACAACAAATGCTTGAAGAAAGCCTGTTCCAACGTATGGTTAATAGTCTAGAAAAACTTCACGAAAATCAAATGGATCAACCTCAACGAGTAGTGATGTTAGATACCCAGTTTCGTATGCATCAAGTATTAGGTGACTTCATTAGTCAAAATTTCTATGAAAATAAACGCTTACGGAAGATTAAGTCTGAACGTCCAGATACAGATTTTATTCATGGCATATCTGGTTATGTAGATCGTGTGTGTGCATGGCTAAATGTTCCTAGTAGTGAAGGCTACCATCAACGTCCATCAAATAAAAATAATGGATGGATACGCATAGTAGAAGCCCAAAGACTGGTACGGGAAGCAAAGCGAATTTTAGATGAAAAGCCTTATTTAAGCGTTGGTATTATTACTTTTTATGGTGATCAGCGAGATTGCCTGCACAAAGAGTTAATGTCATTAGGGGTAGTTAAAAAAACAGCGCAAGGTTTTGAGATTGTAGAGGCATATAAAACCTTATCTGAAGGGGAAAATATTGGGAAAGAGCGTTTACGTATTGGTACGGTTGATGCGTTTCAAGGGAAAGAATTCGATGTGGTTATTGTCTCATTAGTACGAACTCTAAAGCCAAATTTTCATATTGATAACATGGATGAAGCACAGCAGGATAAAGTACTAACAAGTGCATATGGTTTTTTACGTGTAGATAATCGGTTAAATGTCGCACTCAGTCGCCAGCACTCACTTTTGATTATGGTTGGTGACTTATCACTCGCCCAACATCAAGCAGCTGAATTAGCCGCGCCAGCACTAGCCGCATTTGCAAGACTTTGTGGAGGCAATCATGGCGTTATTTGCTGATCGTTTTTTGTCGTATTATCCACAAAAACTCCCTAATCAAAACGATATGCCTCTTTTATTGCCTGTATGGATTTGGAAAGTGCTTGCGCCCATTCCACAGCACCAAAAGATCAATTTTTTTCAACGAACCATCTTGGGACTTATTGATGCTGGACAAAAAGACGCTGTTCAAATTGCTGAATGGATGGGTGTTGAGAAAGAGCTAATTTTGTTGATCATTGCTACTGAGTTAAAGCCAAATGAATGGATTGATAGTCATACAACAATCACGATCAAAGGTAAATCTATTCTCAATGACTATTTAGAGAAGCGTGGGGAGTTAACCCATTGTTTTATGTTTCAAGATGCTTTAACGGGTGAAATATGGCCGAGATTAACCAAGCATTTAAAAGATATAGAAGCCTCTGAGGACGAAAAAGGCTGGCCTATTCTGAGTAAAAACTTAGAGTCTGGCTATAAACTTAAACCATTTATATTAAATGCAGATAGCCAAAAAAAGCTGAAGAAACCGTCAACACAACAAGTTCAAAAGGCCATCGAACATCATAATACTGCGTTTTATAATGCGCGTTTACGCGATGCAGGATGGTCTAAAGACACCAAAATTACTATTGATGAATTTGACGTACCAGAACAAGAGCCTGCGCCTGCGTTTGTTTTGTCACACATCATGTCCAGTAAACATCCTGAACATATATGTATACTGCAAGACCCTTTACATGTTTCGCAAATAGATGAGTGGATTCAAGAGTTACATATTAAACTTGCTAAACATAATCAAGCACTTGCTAATAAAATTAGACAGTTTACAGGGCAGCAGCAAATAGAGTCTGAAACCATCGAGCAATTCGAGCAGCGCATCACTACTGAGGTTGCATTTGAGCAATTGATTGACTTTCCAAATGTTAAGCAAGTGCCCCACTTGGCTAGTCATCTTGCAGCTGTACAACGTCGAAAAATACAAATAGAGGAGTTTTTGTCGCTAGATAGCAAGCCAAATTTTTCTGATGTAGATGATATGGTGAGTCAGTGCCAAAAAGCGTGTGAGGCCTGTTTTAAATGGATGTTAAAGCGTTGGCCACTACCACATAACCGAATTATTGCTACTAACTCTACACGTAAAAACTTACAAGATGCCCTTAAACAACGAGTAGGGCGTTACTTTAATTCGCAAACACTGGAGTTATTTTCAAAAGTACCCGTGCGAACAGTTTTTAGTGCCATTGGATATTCTGTTGGTGATTTCACACATGCCAATGTCTCCTTGCAGCCATTGCTAGTGGCAACACTGCTAAGTTTACCTGAATATCCAGATCATCCAATTCTAGCTATTTCAACTAATGAACAAGCTTTAATTTCTTTTTTAAATCTTATGAATGACCGTAATGCTAGCTCTCATGCATCTGGTCAACAAATAACGGTAAGTGCGGCACTCGAACATGCTGTATTTACCCTTTCTTGGATTAAATCTTTTACTAACTATTTAGGTTAAACACTCATGGCTAAGAAGACATATGGTAAGCCCAATATCCCAACAAATGTACCTTCAACAATTAAAACAACCATGCTTAATGGTCTCTTACAAAAAGCAGGAGTAGATAAAGTTCTTGAAAAAGATGAACTTGAATTACTCGAAAAAGAGAACGCATTACGAAATAAACTTGAACAACTTTTGCAAGAGCTTGCTGAGAAAAAACTCACTCACGATAAGGATGTTAGTGACTTAATAAATAAAGACCTTGAGTTAGAAAAACAGAAAGAGGATTTTTCTCAAGAAAAAACACAGTTCTTAAACCAAAAATCGGCCATAGAGAGTCAAGCAAAAGAAATTAGTTTACAAAAGTCTAATATGGTCAAAATGCAGCATGAACTTCAAACTGCTCTTCTTCAATTTGAAGAACAAAAAGCAGGATTAGAAAAGCTTAAGCAAGCAGCTGAGATGGGTTTTGCTGTGGAAAAACAAAGTGCTATTAAGGAAAAAAACCAAGTACTTGAACAGTTACACCAACAGCAATTGAGTGATTTAAAATCCTCTAGTAACTTACTTGAGCAAAAGAAAAAAGAGTTACTAGAGCGTGAGCGTGTGTTAATTGAACGTGAGTCACAGGCGGAAGCAGGTTTTCTTGATAAACAACAACAATTAAATCAATCAGCGCAACAACAACAAGCGAGTCTTTCTATCCTAGAACGTCGTTTAAAACAACAACAGCAAGAGCAAACAGTATGGGAGACGGCTAAAACAGAGGAGATCGAGCAAAACTACCAGCTTAGAATACAAGAGTTGCAGGCAAATTTAACTCATACTGAAAAAAACAAAAAACAGGCTTTTGAAAAAATAAGCCAGCTTACAGAGGAGTTGGCTCAATTTGAGGATTTAAAACGAGAGTTATCAGATAGAGGTGTGACATCGTTACAATCTGAAATGGAAAACCTTCGTATTAAAAATCGTGAGTTGAAAGAAAAACTGGCAGAGCGAGAAGAATCTGGGCTACTAGAAGAAAATAAAGAACTTTGTGAGAAGCTATCTTATGTTGATGAGAAATTACAAGACACTGAGTTTCAACTATCCAAAGCAAATGCCCAACTTGACACACTTCGAATGAGTGCGCAGGGAAAGAATAATCTATTACAAGAAAAGCGCGTATTAGAGGAACATAAACGATTGCTAGATATTAGTATTGAGCAACTTAAACTGCAAATTGATGATCTCTCAGCACGCCAGCAAGGAGAGCTACCCTTTCCAGCACTCAGTAAAATGGATCAGCAATTTCAGCATCCTGCACGCGGTTTACAAGCTGTCCCACAAGATCTAGCGCAATTTGCTAAAACGATGCAGGTAGGTATTGCTCAACAAGGATTGTTTTATAGTTTAAAAGATATTCGTTTATTTATTGCAGGGCTTGCTATGAGTAAGCTGCATTTACTACAAGGGATGTCTGGCACAGGTAAAACTAGCTTAGCGCGTGCATTCGCTAAATCAATTAATAACGTCACCTCCAGTGATCAAGAAAAACTATATTGTTCAATGGTTCGTGTACAAGCTGGATGGCGTGACCGAGAGGACTTGCTAGGCCACTTTAATGCCTTTGAGAAAAAATTCTACGAGAAAGAAGCATTGCAGGCAATTTACCGCGCTCAGCAACCGCAATTTTCAGACACAGTGCAAATTGTTTTGCTTGATGAAATGAATTTGTCACAGCCAGAACAATATTTTGCTGAGTTTCTCTCTTTGATGGAAACACCTGATCGTTCGGAAATTTCGCTATTGGAAAGCCCAAATGAAAAATCGCCGCGCTATTTTAGTGACCAGCGTGCGATTAAAGTCCCTCAAAATGTTTGGTTTGTAGGCACAGCTAACCATGATGAAACGACAAAAGAGTTTGCTGATAAAACTTATGATCGCGCCCATGTCATGGAGATTAAGCGAAGTGAAGAAAAGGTGAGTGCTAACGGATATCAACCTATAAGTTATAGTTTTAATAGCTTGCAAGAGCGATTTGATGTTGTCTGTCAAAATGAAGGTCAAGCAATTACAGACATATTCAAAAAACTTAGTGGTAGTGAACTAATGCTTGAACTGGAAGATATAAAAATTGGCTGGGGAAATCGCTTAGAGAGTCACGCAAAAAAGTTTATCCCCGTGTATCAAGCAACAGGTGGTTTATTAAGTGAGGCTCTTGATCATTTGTTAGCAACGAAGCTATTTCGTTCTGGCAAAGTAACAGGACGCTATGATACCCGTATTGAGCAATTACAGAATATTGAATCCGCACTAAAAACAATCTGGAAAGAGTTAGGCCTTCAGGATGAACCAAACTACTCTCTACAGCTTCTTCGTGATGATATTCAGCGTAAAGAACAAGGTGGAGTATGAAGCTACTCGATCGAATAACCTTAGAAGCAGTAGAAACGGCAGAGCTTCACGGGCGTTGCATTATTCCGCAGCAATACTTACTGCTAGATGATTGGTCTTATAACAGCCATTACACTGTTCCAAAAGGGACGGTGTTATGCAATGACGACTCTTCAATGTTGCATATGGGTGGGCATAAACTTATGCTTATCCAACTTGAAGTGAGTGATAGTATTCATGCGGCAATTACCAAGATTGCCGCAACTACCAGGGACTACCTAAGCAGTTCAACTCGCACAAGGTGGCCCTCGCCATTAATTCCAAGGCAGGTATTTGAAGAGGCTAGTGTGCTTAGCCCAGTTGAAGAGATGCTAGACATTGTCATTAATGCGGGGCATTTGCATACGATTTCAAATCGTCCACGCATAGACATGCGCTATGAAGAAGCTTTGATGCCGATCAGTCGTGCCAAAAAAATAGCAAATAATGCACATCGACATTTAGCAATGCATTCTGAAACATGGCAGCAGCGCACATTGATTGGTATTTACCCAAAAAAAGTAATGGCACGCATCAGCGAGGACGAGTGGCAGCTATATGAAAATAAAGTGTACGCTCGTTTATTAGATAAGTTGTATCGATTTCTAAAGCATCGCCGAACAGAACTTATTGAGCAAAAACAGAATATTGAAGATGGTTTAAATTTAGAAGGGGGGGAGGGCTTGTATTATAGGCTTGCTGATGTCCTTTGTAATTTATGGGGGGAAAACTGGAGAAGTTCATCTGCTGATGACACTTTGGACCAGTTAGACACAACCATTAAAGCAATCAACGCTCTGATTGATAAATTAAGCCTTTTACGTCAGGTCGGTATTTATCTAAAAATACCGAAGGCTGCGCAAGTACCTGATCAATTGCATATGACTAATATTTTAAGTCATGATCAGCACTATCGACATATTGCTCGTTTATGGAACAGTCTTTATTCGTTTAAAGAGCGTAATTATACTGCGGCCGAAAAGTTTGAGCATATTCTAAACTTACAGAAAGATTACCTAGTATTCTCCCTTCTAATAATTTGTCGGGCATTTGAAAATTTAGGATTTATTTTTTTTGTAAAAGGAAAGGACGCATTCACATTTACTAAAAATACGTTAACAGTAAATCTGGCGTTAGATTCATCTCAATCATGGATTGTCTCAAGTGATTCGTCAAAAGACCCTATCCGCATCATCCCAATGTTGAAAAAACCTATTCCAAGTGCTTTGAAGCATTCGAATAAAAGCGAAAAAATATATATATTTTATTTGATTGAAGGTCAAAATCCTGAGGACTTAAAAGAGTCTAGCATAAAAAATCTTATATATGCTAATCCACTAAATTTCAAAATGGTAGAAAACTTTACTATGGAGCTCTTTATTTGGCTGTATCGAAATATATTAGAAAACTATGCGGAGCCAATAAAGCTTGATCGATTACCACGATCTGTTAAATCTGTTCTTGATGATACTGACGGTTTAATTAGTCTGCACGAAACATATGCTTTGCTTCGGCATATTAGTAAATCAGATATGGATAGAATAAATATAGCTTGCGACCAAGCAGATACAGCAAATATTTTTAAAGAAATTAAAGCTAAAATGGATGCGTTGAGTTTACTTTACAGATGCCCCTTGTGTAATGGCGATACTGATTTTGAAGCTCGTGAATACCAATCGTTTAAAGCTAGCTGTAAAAATAATGCTTGTGGAGTGTTGTTTTTTATTAAGCTTGATGCCGATAAGAATAGACGATTTGAACTTACCACCCTAAATGATACATCTAATGAAATGGGGCGTTGGCAAATTGAGTTTCCATTATTTGGGTAGTTACCACGTTAGAGTAAAAAGTGCCATCTTGGATGTGATATAAAAATATTTAATTCAAAGCATAGCGTTACGCTTTTATTACTTTTGCCAGAACGAGATACACCACCGCTTGACCAAGGTTTATTGGTTGTCATTGCCGATATAAATGTTGAAAATCAGCCATAACTTGATAAGTTTAGTCACTCTCTGTAGAAAAACGACTTGTTAACTTTTTAGGGAGTATTCATAAATCTGTGTCAATTTTTTAAACTTAAGTTGATATTAAGAGGAAATGACACATGACTACGTTTAACTTTGAAGACGCGTTAAAACAATTACAATCTGGCAAGAAGCTCACAGGCACAGATGGTATTTTAACGCCGTTAATCAAACAACTCACAGAAGCGGCTTTGCAAGCGGAGCTAGAGCAGCATTTACAACAACAAGATGAACTGGCCTCAAATCGGGGTTATAAGCCCGAAACCGCGGAATCTTTTTGTAGGGATTGGCTTCTGCTAGTTACGCAGACGTTCGTTTGTGTGACATCAAAAATATGGTCGTAAATCGCAAAAAAACAGTCACATTACCCGTCACCCAAACAATGTGACGTAAACGGTTTCCATTAGTTACCCTTTTCAATGGTTTTGGCAGTTCAATCTTTAAAATAAAAAGCCTAATGAATACAAAAAGTTAAAGTTTTCGCGGTTTAGGGATTACAACCCCTATATGGTAATTACCAAAAAATGTTCCTGACATAAAAAACTGCATCTAACTAAAACTAAATCTGAACAAAATCTATTAACATTGAATTTTCAATATGACTATTCAATGTACTGTATATTTTAGGACATTTCATATCTGGCACATTCAATGATCCTGTACTATAAAATCCAGCACCCAAACACCCACCATTACATATCTTTTTATACCTACAACTATTACATTCTGGGTGGTTAATTTGATGCCCTACAATTTGCTGATGTTGCGCTGAAGATAAGATATTTTTCATATCCATATCTTTTAAGTTACCCGATGGATATTTTTCATAGCATGTACATGCCAACACATCTAAATTAGGATAAATATATATCTTGGCAATACCACTACCACAGTTCTTAACTATTCTTGATTGCATTATTTCAATTTGAGAGTCACTCAAATTTTCTAACGCTCCAAAATCATACATTTTATTAATATTAATGACTTTTTTTAAATCATAAAGCCTTACAAAGTCAAATATTTCGTTCCATTTTTCATTGGTTAAATAGTCAAAATTCTCTGCACCTGCCTCGCCTGAATAAGATACTCTTTTAATATCCCAGCTATCAATGTATGGACTTAAATATTGATATAAGCCTTCAAAGTTTTTAATAAACTCATAATTAGAAACTGTTGTAGATATAGCCAAATTTACATTAGGATACTCACTACATATTTTTATATTTTTTAATGTTTTCTCGTAACTTCCATTACCGCGAATTTTATCATGTACCGATTCTGATCCATCAATAGAGAACTGTATTTTTACTTTATATTTTTCAATAATATTAATAAATTTCTGTGTTGTGAAAAATTTATTTGTGCCATTACTATTAATTGTTACCGCATCAAAATTTTCACAAGCTTTCTCTAAAAAATAACTGAAATTTTTATGTAATGTTGGCTCGCCACCAGAAATAATAAAATTAGAGACAGATCCATAATTTTTCAATCGGTCAACAACTAAATCAAAATCATTAACAGATAAGCTACCATCAACATTATAGCTGTAGTCTCTAATACAGAAGCTACATGATAGGTTGCATTTCTTTGTAACAATCAAATAAACCTGCCTCATTTTATTTCCTCAATGTGCATAAATATAATTTAGGCTAGCTCAATTTCCACATATTTATTTATATACTGTTTTAAAAAGTCTGCAATAATTTTCTCATTTATTTTTATATCGTCTATATTTATTTTTTTTATCATATTGGAAACTATTTCTTCAAAGTCATCTAATTTCATGCTATAAACATTCTCCTCACAGGAGGAACCTAAACACTGCTTTAAAAAAAGGTTTATTAAATCTATTTTTTTAGGTGGCTCTAAACCAAAGGCAATATGAAGAGAACTGTTCTCACTATCGGTTTCAGTATAGTGCCACATACCTTTTGGTATAAATAAAAACTCCCCCTCTTCTAAATATACTGACTCGACCTCTACAGATTTAGAGTCCAGAATAGGTTTCAAAGATAAATCTATTCTATTAGATGTATCTTCCATTATGTTTTTAACAAAATTCCATTTCTTACGCCCATAAACCTGTAAGGCAAGCACATCATGCTGATCAAAATGTAGATTTATTCCAACATTATTTTTAAATGTATAATAGAGATTTGATGTGACTTGAGCATTAAGCAAATTTGACAGAAATTTTGCTAATAATCTGACGTTACTCTCGAAAACATCTACTGAATCTATCATCAAAGTATCGCCTTTAGCCAAACGATAAAGAATACCTTTCTTTGATAAACGCGTTTCTAAATGATTTAAATGTTTATTATTGGTTCTCTCAATCAAATCAAGCCGCGATGTTGTATTTTTGTGGTTATTTAGCCTTACATAAGGATAAATTAAATTTTGATAATTCAAATGATAGTTTAGTTTGTCTAGGGAATAAATTTCTTCACAATCTAAAGAAACTTTTAGTTTACCTAACTTACGAGAAACAATTAAATTAGATAGCTCATCTGAATCGTTATTATTTAACATACCACTTCAACTCCTTTATTTCTTAACTCTTGAAGAATTGGATCTTTAATTTCTATATAAGAACAATGCTTTATATCTAAAACTTTTAGTTTTTTCATTTTTAATATTTCTTGAGGAATATATTCTATACTTGTTAAGGCGAGATTAATATATTCAATATTATGTAACTCAAGCACTTCAAATGGAAAGCTTTTAATAGGATTCATGCCTATATTTAGATACTTTAGATTCGGAAAAAAAGCCAACCAAGAAAGTTCTGAAATTTTATTATTAAACATAGCCATACTTTCTAAGTTATGATAACCGCTTTTGTTAACCAGTAATCTAAAAATTCTATTCTTTGAAAAGTTTGTACGCTTTACACTCTTTGGTAACCTACTAAAATCTAAAGTCTCTATACTGTTTGCTGATAGGTTTATCACCTCTAAATTATTAAATTTCTGTAAATTAGGTGTTTCTTTAATTCTACAAGACTTGAAGTATATTCTTCTTATATATTCAGAAAAAGCCTCATTAAAATTAAACCCCTCTAAATTTAATTTATTACACGTAAAACTTGAACACTTACTCAAAGTAACTAATAGTTTTAAAGTGATTAATCTTTCATTTAATTCTAATATATCTAACATATTTGTGAAGCCGTCATAAGACGATGTTAAATCTAATGAACTATCATCATTTTTACAAACTAAACATTTATTTTTATACTCTAATTCAAAAATTTTTTTCTGACAATCTATTGTAGATAATTCTGATGCATTATAGTTAGAAATATACTCTTTAATTGAATCAAAATTCAAGTTATACCTTGATGATTTTTTTGGATAAAAGACTAGGTCGTCGCAGTGTATAGACAGGAAATATTTAATTTGTCTAACGATCACTGAATTATTATCAATAAAATCATCGTACACACCAAATAGAAAAACAAGAACTTTTTTACTAAAAAAAATATCTTTTTTATTTTTTAAAAATTCTAACCAATCTTCATTTAACTCCTCTTCACCGAATATTGGTACAAGTAATATAATTAGTTCAGATTTATCGGATATATTATTCAATTTATTATTAATACTCAGATAACAAAAGCTAAAATTTTTAGCTAAATCTTGAGCCAAAAGACTAGTAGTACGTGATGTGTTACAATAAAAAATCATTCAGACTACCTATAGAGGTCAGTAAGTTGGTACGAATACCAACTTACTTTAAGACATTAATCAATCAGCTTCACGCCACTGGCCGAACATTGAATTTAGCTGCTGTTCTAGCTTTTCTTGCTCAGAAATATCAAGTTTATAATTGTAGTCACAGCTCAACTTAGAAGTGATATTTTCTACTTCTTCAATGTTTAACTTTTCATCGGTATAGTTCATAAAAACCTCATACTAGATAATATTTCACTCAATCTAATAAATAAATTGAGCATTATAAAAAATGATAATAAATTTATTACCAGTCCATAAAAACTTCAGTTTTCCTCCTTTAAAAAAGCCTGTAAGGTAATATATCAAGATATAACCATAAATAAACTATTAGAATTTTTAGATTATTATAAATATAAAAAACAAAAAATTGCGATATATACAGTTAACTAAATTAGTATTAGGTTTTTGACAGCGTGTACAAGCTCTAACCGCAATCTAAACAAGTCACTTTGACTAATCCAACAGACATTACCATTTTGTCACATATGGCCTAGTCCATCCTTCCATTAGTTCGTCTAAACCTTATTCACGTATCATTGCTCTTGACGTAGATGATTTAAAAATTTTGTCAATTTTTTGTAATACTTCTAGTTTGCCTATCATAACTTTATCTTGAGCAAATAATGGTTGCAACTCTTGTAATTGCTCTTCGTACAGTCTTGAGCTAACTGCCTGAGTGACCTTTAAAGAGCTTGTTGGACTTACAGTCTTTTGCCAACGCCAAATATGCGACATAGTATTCCGAGCGGGCAGTGTTTTTTTAAAATGCATGAGTCTAGTTGAGTAGTGCGTAATTCGACACCAATACCAAACTGGTTAAATACTCATTAATATTTGGGGTAGAGACATTGGATAAGCACCATATGATATACCAGTGTCTTTTGATGGTTTTCACAGTTTCTGTACTCATGTTTCATACACGCTTTTGTTATTTGTTATCCCTAAAGGTCTCACTTGCAAAACTAACTGACAATATAATTTATATGTCTTGGTTGAAGGGAGTACGACTTACTTTTACATACTACTGCTTATTGGTAGCTTTTTTTTATAGTTAAGGCAATGTGCACTAATATAAAAGTGTAAGTATTTTTTAAAATCTTGTTTGCTGATTAATAGAACAAGAAATACACCTAAGCCATTTACCAACGGTAATCCGTCCCATTTTCCCATGCCTCAGCCTCAATATAGCAATGCCG
>ERZ724506.426-NODE-426-length-14741-cov-7.790072_pt1 | contig 14741 bp, 5 predicted proteins | sample MGYA00376039_ERZ724506 | MGnify/ENA primary metagenome ERZ724506 (study PRJEB28724, sample SAMN07190887) | wastewater metagenome | isolation source: effluent of sewage treatment plant in Hong Hong | place: USA: Christiansburg, Virginia | collected 2016-03-01 ... | reverse complement strand
ATCGGATTGTTTAAAAATTCTTGTTTTCCGACTTAAGGACCTAAAGAAGTTATTTAAGACTGTACTAATCTAAAATTTTAAGATTAGCCTGATTTCTACGACTTAAATCATAGGTAAGATCTATTACTTGAAACTATGAGGGATTCTCCAGACTATTAGCAGATAAATGGGGAAATATGTGATTAAGCTCAGAGTATGACAAATTTTTAGAAAAATAACAATGAATTATAATAGAATTTATAGTAGAATTCTTTAAATGTTAGCAAGTTATCAAATTTTAGCATTTTAATCTAGCCCTATGGATAAAATATTTAAATAAGAAAAAACAAAAAGTAGAAGGCAAAATAACAAGTTAAAAAGTAACCTAAAGCGAAGAGACAAAAAGTAAAAAAATAAGAATGGCTGATAGATTTTAAAGGATAGAAAATCTTAGACAAAAAATCAATAATGTCAAGCAATTAATCTTATAACCCAACCCAAAAGAGGAAAATTAAAACAAAATAGAAAAACATAATTAAAAAATTAATTCCCTAATTTAACATGTAATACTTTTTATATCATAGTTCTATTGAAACCAATATGGCTCCTATTATTAAATAATAAGTAACTGAATTAAGTAATTTTCTAATCTCCCATGAAGAAATACTTTATCCAATAATAAGATAAGAATACACTTCTAATAACTTTTTTTCCATGAATTCTGCACAAGAAGGATTATACCGGATTCCCAACATAAAAGATACAAAAAAATATCTATGGTAAATAATATAGAAGACAGCATAGACAACAATTTCGCAATTACATTAGAGATACTAGAAATAAAAAGGAATAGTTTCATAAACAATAATATTCTTATCAGTATTACACCTAGGAAACGAAAAAAATTTACTGATAAAATAAGGCTAGAATTACCAGATAGAAGTAAAAAATCCAATGGCAGGAGAATGAAAATTATAGAAAAAAAGAGATAGAATTATATTTTTCTAATTTATGATTAATATTATAAAATAATAAAATAACGTTATTTTTCAAAATGGGCCAATCACAAACCCAGCTGAAATAGAACTAAGATTATCGACTGATGGAATAACTACCAGTGGGAAACATAGTGAAACATAATAAAACCTAAAGTCTTCACTTCTTGAAGTAATATTCATTTACCGCACAGTAAGCATATCAAAATGCACTTAATATGCACTCCTTAAGGTTAGCTAATAAAAACTAACATATACTTAATTTCTTGCATTTTACTACTAAATCATAGAATTCTTTCTGTTCTTCTTTTCATAAGATTATACTTATCTTCGAATATTCTGATCATAGTCTAGAAAAAGATATTAGTACTAGGTTGAGATAACGACAGCCTTTCTCTTAGAAATAAATTTGGTCTATACTTTGTTCTTGTGTACTTGCTGCTGTCCATTTAATTCATTGTTAGGGTAAAATGCATTGTGGGTTAACTTCTAAAGATATCAGACTTACATCAAGTGGTAATATAAAACTTCTCAGTCACTAAATGATAGGAATCGATACAAACCACACCCAAAGTGAAGGAGTACCTAAAACATTAGCGATAACTCTGATCGAATGTATAAACTTATAAAAAGTTACAAACTAAGATGACAGATATTTATAGTAATTGATATAGAAATTGGATAGTACACGTGACATGAAATAAATTCTGATGTTAATGTTGAGTAAAAATATTACATTTGTTGAGCTATAATAACATTTATTTAAATTAGTTCAGGATGATTAATCATTGGCAAGTAATTCTAATACTCCTGTACTGAAATCTCAAAGTCCTATTCAATCTTCAACTAAATATTAAGAAAATCGATACAAATGTCCGAAAATTAATCGTAACTCAAGTCAAGCAAGATTTCTAACCCATACCTAAAACGAGCACAAAGGAAAGACCGAATAACTCTCTCTTGACTATGAAGATACAAAATCATATTTACACAATTTAGAGTAAACATTACAAGAAGAATAAAACCCAGATTAAACATAATAAACTTAAGATGAATAAAAATAACCCCAACTATCAGAATAACGCCCAAAATAAATAAATTCATTCTATTTGAAAGAAAGAAAATTGGACAGCATGAACAATACATAAAAATTACAAGAATCTAGTCGATCTCATGAGAAGCAACCTAAAATTAATCATAATATCAGTATCAATAAATAGTTTAAAGATTTAGATAATATCAAAATTACAAAAAGTTATGAGATTAACGTGTTGCAATCCTCTAGAAGAAAAGAGAGTTAGGCTAATAAAAATTAACCTATGTTTATAACTAACTCAATCAAAAGTAACTATCAACTTAATTCTATCCAGAGTCAAGATAATCTTTTTACTGATCCAAAGTTATTCTCATTAATAAAAAGTGATTTGGAGGATATTAAGATGAGGAGATCTATTGGATAATTAGGAAAGTTTACTAAAACTCAGTAATTTGTTACTACTTTTAATAATATTGAGAAATAACCTGAATATTATCAGCAAAATCATAAAATTTAGAACGGACCATCATACCAAATAAACCAAGTCAAAAGCCTTGAAACATTAAATTAGAGCAATATCCAAACCCAAATAACGAGTAAAATCCAACAATAGTCAATAAAATCAAAGTTAACCCAACCTCAAATTACAACATCAACAATAAATTAACAAAATTGGTTATTATAACAAAAGCCAAATATTCCATCCTCACAAACTACAAACAGTTTTAAAATATAGCATAACTTTACCAATAATAAAAATATATAGATGATTAAATAAGTTAGTCAGGAATATCGAGAAGAGTAATAATAGAAAAAGACTAAGATTAACAATAAGGTTACTCATCCCGAGAGGAATGAGAAAAAATAATAGACAAATTATACAAAAAATCAAAAATAAACATCTTCAAATAGAAACTAACTCCACAGAATAGAGAATATTATGAGTGATAACTAACTCGGATTCAGAAAGAAAAAATAATCAACAGCAAAATTCTAACTATCGAAATAAAATACATTAGTCGAGCCAGCAACAACTACAAATTCAGCTGTACAACAGAACTCAACTACAACAACTGTCTCTAACTCGAACATTACCTCAAATGCTGTCCATGTTAGCACACATGTTTCTAATCCGATTTCTCATACTTTTACTAATAACAATACTAATAATAATCTAAGAGAATAGAATAACAATAAAGAGAAAGATTGGTTTGAGAATTAGAATAAAGGTAAAACAAAAGGAACTTTTAGGCAAGTTTCATCCTAGGCTCAGCTAACTGGTCATAATTCTAGTAACGAGCAGCGCTACTAATAATATTTCCATGATTATTCTAGATCACAATCGAACTCAAGGCTATCCTCTAATAACAATCGTCCTGAAAATAAATCAAAGCAAAGTTAAGAATAAATTTTGGTACAAGTTAATGAAAACTATACAAGAGGTAGATATGAGGGTACTAAACTTAATAATAAGAGACATGGATATGGAACATTCTATTATAGTGAAGGAGGAAAGTATGTAGGATACTGGAAATAAAATAAAATGCATGGAAAAGGTATCCTCTATTATCCAAATCAGAAAGTGGCGTATGATGGGGACTGGTAAAATGACCAATTGTCAGGCTATGGAGTTCTTTTTAATGAATAGGTGGCTACTTTGAGAAATCCTTTCGATTATAGAGACTGGACTGATGTGGAAGATTTTTGGGTGAAGTATTAAGGCCATTTCTATCAGGATAATAAAGAAGGTCAAGGAAAATTATACATAGTAAATGGATAGAGACTTGAAGCATAGTTCCATGATGATAAAGTTGATGGAGAAGGAATTTTATATCGAGGAGATGGGAGCTGTGTCAAGGGAAAATGGAGACAGAACAAACTCATCAGAATGTTTTGAAACTAATGATATTAATTAACATATGTGATTTTCTTTATAACTATTCAACTTTTATTGTTTAGTGGATGTAAATCAATCATTATTTATGATAATTATCCTGATTCGATGAATTATCCATAAAAATATCATAGGAAAAAAATTTCCATTGAAGAAATTTATCATTAAGTATAAAGTTGAACAAATAAACAATCAAGTATAAATAGTCGGTTCATTATTATTTCAAGTGCTCTCTTATATCGATTTGGCAGAGAGGGCAAGTTGCACTTTTTTTCAACCAGCTGAATGCACAGTTTGAGTGGAAAGAGTGAAAGCAAGTCAAGAAAGTTACATCACTGTTCTCATTCATATTATCCAAACATATACTACAAACGTTTACAGTTCCCTTGTGTTTGATAACGGGTAACATCTTCACCTCCTTCTCTGTAAGCCCTGGGACAGTATCGGAAGAATTAAATGAATATCTGGCAGGATTGGGATTAAAAACATACCTCGTACCTTGATTTCTAATGGGATTATTATTCTGTCTGAAACGAGGGATAATTCTTTCTTCTTCTCGGCCATAATGAGGAGAATCTTAATCTGATATAACAACTTGATCTTCTTGGTTTCGATTCAAATTATTTCTCCTGAAGCTATTATTATTAGATCCATTGTAGAAGATACTATTAGTTGATCTAAATCTATTACCATCACCATAGCCACCACTTCCAGTTCCTCCATTTCCTCCATTTCCACCATTTCCACCATTTCCACCATTTCCACCATTACTACCATTCCTACCATTCCGGCTATTATAAGTTATTGTATCTCTGGAGTTAGGGTTCGAACTATTTCTGTTTGTATTTTGAGGTAATCTATTATTGGTATTGTTATTGTTATTGGTATTGGTATTATTTCTATAGTTTATCCTAGAGTTTCCATTACCGCCATTCCGATAACTTGACTCCAAATTGTCCTCTAATACTGTCAAAGGATTGTAATTAGACATCGGATGAGGTATCATAGGTGACATCATTCCCATCCCCATATTCCCATTATAACTGTAGTTCATATTGTTAGGCATGGGATAGCCATAGCCCATATATCCATACCCACCATCATTCATACTCATGTACTGTGATTGTTGGAAGTATGGGTTAGGATTGGACATATTCATATTCGCACTATAATCTATAATATTATTCCAGATGGAAGCATTTTGATTGTTGTTGGAAGAGTTAGTTCTATTTTATCGAATGGGTGGGAATGTGTTGCCGAATCCGTTGTTATGGGTTATTTTTATTTTTGGGCTTGGTTAGTTTTATTCAGGTTATTAGGATTTTACTTAGTTACCATTTCCATTAACTCCAATGCTCAAATCAGTAGATCCACCAAGATCAAAAACATTCCCATTCCCATTTGCATTTATCATACATTTACAATCGATAAGATTCAGATTGTTTCCGTTGCCCATCACACTGATTGTAGCTGAGCATTAAATAAGGGTTAGAATGTTGCTACTACCCATAATATTTAGGCTGCCTGTCTAGTTCTTGTAATTGTAAGTTTGTCCATTTGAAGAGATATTCATATTTTTTGTAGAGGGAAAGGCTTCTTATATATGAGAATTTTAATAATTATACTATACTACCAATTTTAAGAGCTTATAAATATCAATATTTAGGTTTTTTAATTTATTGAATAGAATTGATTTTTTTAGATCTAAAAAGTTAAATATATCAAGGAGTCAAATTTTATTGCTATACTCTCATTTTACTTATTTTTTATTCTATTCTGGAGTTTTTGGGCTTTAGTTTTTATCTACTTTCTCAGATGGTGAGCTTTATTCAAATGCTGCCTTTAGGAATCTTGTTATTGCAACTGGATCATGAACTTTTTCTACTTTACCTTAACCCATATTCTATAAATTTTTAGGATCAGGGCCAAACCATCCTATATTGTCTGCTACAAGATGTATATTTTGGCATCCTTCGCACCTGATCAACACAACTCCTTTATGATAAGCATTTTTTGTAAAAGATCTAATGGCCTTTGTATTACATTTTCCACATGTGAACATTAAAGCGTATAATTCTCCAGTCTCTGTATTTTTAGCTCCTTTAATATGATCTAAAATAGAAATCGCTCCTTTAGTTTTAAAGGCATCTATTTCTTCTTATCCAACTTGGACTTAGGTATGCTTAATTTACAAATTTTATTTGGGAATATTTGGTACATTCAGAGAAGAATTATTATGTTTATTGCAGAAGCAGTACTTTGGCTGATTAACTAAAGAATTAAATCGAAATCCCATCTTATTAACAAAGAACTATTTCCTTTTGAAAAAGAGAGGAGCAACTGTGAAATAGGAACGTTGAAGATTTCTTATCATCTTGTAAAAATAATATTAATATTGTATTTTTAACATCATAATTAAAGAAAATTAAATATAAACTCCTATACAAATACGATCTGCAATAAAATACATAAAATAGTTTGTTATGAATAAATTTATTCCCTCAAAGAACCCCAACTTGAGAAGGATTAAAAAATAAAAAAAATGAAAATATTCAAATATTAATATTTCTCATATTATTTACATTAAATAATTCGTCACACACATGTCAATTTCGGAAGAATAAGTAAAGAGAAACATTGAAAATCTCAGAAATAAAATTGGTGATGCTCGAACTGGAGGCAAGGGATCTCAAAGAAGAAAAGTTAAGGTTGTCGCTAAAAACACTGTAATATGTTTATTTATTATAGGGAGGAGGTGACAAAGTTATCAAGGGAATAGTCAAGAAAGTTGGAGCCCAACAGTTAGGAGTTGATGAAGTTAATTTCTTCAGGGATGACAACACTATCTTGCATTTCTCCAAGCCCGAAGCCTACGCTTCTCTTCAAAATAACACCTTTATTGTTAGCGGTGAACCAGAAACCAAGAATATTAAAGATTTGTTGCCTGACATTTTACAACAACTTGGTCCCAAACAACACAAAATTCTTAAGGATATCGTAACAGGAGGACTTCAATCTGCCAATGAATAAGTTCCAACCTTGGTTTAAACCCCCGCTGATCTTAACAAGCCTGAATGATCTTCTATATGAGGCTCACACAAATATTTAAACTTAATTTTCCAGGCTCTTATCATTTTAAATTATAACAAGCTGTTACTTATTTTCCTCGAATTTTGGCATTTTTAAAATTTAGTGAGGGCTTATTCTTTAAATCATCAGATTAATATGTAGTAATTCATCTTCCTTGACCCTAAATTTTGTGAGTAATATTTCCTCTTTAACTTTATATAGTTAAACTTCTTTAAAAAATAGAAAAGCAACAAACAATTCAACAAAGCTCTTAAAAAATCGTGAATTCTTTCAATCTATAATAAATATTAAAACTGTAAAATATCAATTCAATCATATTTTTCATATATTTTGAGCTTAGTATTACCTATATCAATAACTTCCCCAATTTCCTCGACAACTTTTAATAATTATTTTGCTTTAGGATGCTAAGTTAAACTTTTCTTAGCTTTATTAACATTACGTCTTGTATTAGAATCATGATTTTCCAATATATTTAAATAAACTTCGATACGATCGAAGGATACTGGTTAATTTTTTAGTAAAGTATAGAGATATGCCCATTCCTGAAGAATCCGTTAGTTGTTACGATCATCTGAACTAGTTATAATGCGAAAGAATCGATCAATAGTCGAAAGGGTATCAGTCATGTTTTTATTATTAAAATAACTATTTATTACTAGAATAAAATATTATGACAGAAAATATATCATCAAAAAGTAAATATCTTATTCAATCGGAACACCCTAGTTTCTACAGTAATTTTTGTTGATTTGTCACGATTTACTACAGTTATTTGATGTATTCTTGCTTATCATCTTCGTCCATTTCTTCAAACTCAGATTGGATCTGTTCTAGGATCTAGTTTTGTTTCTTCAAATCCAATAAGTTAGCCTATAATTACGATATCTGTATTTTAAGATTCTTTTATTCAATTCGTCGATTAGAAGAACTTAATTCATGCCCTTGGCGAAGTTGGATAGAACTATCTTTTATTTTTTACCTAGTACCTAGATTTAAGTTAGAATTCGATATTTTGTTCGATTTGGAATGCTTTTTATTGGGTTTGTGTTTATTCATCGGCAGAGTGTCCAGCATATTTGTGATGAGCTAGTTTACACCTGGACTAATTGATGTAATTTGAGTTTTACTGAAGGCTTTGATTATTTCAATGGCTGTGCTGAGCATCTCAGTTTTATTTTTATTTTTATCCTTACTTTTTGTTTGCTTAAAGTACTCTCGAAGAGTTCCGGCAACAACATTGTAAGACTATACTTTTCGATTTATTTCCTTTTCAAACTAATCTCGTCGTCTATCCTTATCTTTCTCTCTCTACTTGAGGAAACTACTGCTCATACGCAAGTGCATATCGTTGTCTGCAACATTTGCTTGCTTGGTTTGGGTTCTTTGATTGAGATTGAAAGACGAGTTATTATGGTTTGAGCTTAATTTATGCAATTATGTTTATCTGTTATTTTTGAAATAATCAGTCCTCTTGGGTGTCGAGCATTTTGATCTTATTCTAGGATCCGAATCTAGACTCGAGTTTGGTACTTATTTGTCAACTCGGCGATGGATCATTCAATAAAAATTATTTTGAGATCATAAAATTTATATAGGCAAATCTATAAATTATTTATTAAAAGAATATTAAATTTTTATTATTTTTTCTCACGTTCCAATACACATTTTCCTATATTATTTATTAAAGTTTTAAACTTTAATATCACCATGATAATATAATAACTTTTTATTGCAAATTACTTTCATGAGCTTTCAAAGTAAAATCTTTATCAACCCACACAATATTTGGACCTTTTTTCATTATTCTATATCCGATACGTATTTCTAATACAACTTTCATTATGTAAGCATAAAACTAATCGAATTTCATGCTCAATTTGGTGGCATTCATTTTCGATTCTTCACAAATTTCAGATGAAGTATTTATTGCTGATGATAGAATCTACCTTTCAACCAGATAAATTTATTTTAATTTTCTTCCCATTTGATTTTTAGTCTTTTATAGTCTAGTTATAATCAAAAACGATATTCTCATTTCAAATAAAAATTTTATATGGGAGGAAAAGCGATAAAGTTACATTGTATTATTAAGAAATTTTTTAAGATACAAATTATCCTAGATTTGTAAAAATTAAAATCTTAGAATTATTTAATCAGATTTCATTAAAGATCGTTTTTTATAAGTTTTTAGAAGTTTTTCAATATTCAGAATATGAATCAAATAAATTTTGGTGTCTAAAACTCTTTTGGGATTCGTTCTATTGTCTGTTGTTACATAAATCCAAGACATAGGTGTATTTATGTATAAATTTAGTTTTTACCTATAATAGATGCAGATTTCTGTGTAAAATTTTTCTCAAACTCCTGAATTTAGATGACTGCTCCAGTCTCTGCTTAAAAAGCAATGGCAATTTGTGTTTTAGGCTTTTAAGGAGAGACTGGAAAAGAAGAAAATCAAGGACTTGATTGTTTGGGAGCCTTTTATTGAGAAGAGTACTTATTTATTATAAGAAAATATTATACATTTACATATCAAATTTCTTCATTTGTTTGAAATTATTTTTTAAATATTATGATTTATAAATCAATAATCAATATAATTTAATATTGAGTATTATAAGGAAATAAGTAAGACTAGATAAATATCAAGATTGTTGCTATTAATCTAAATTTTTCATGAACTATGACCAATGAAGCTTATCAGATTCAGTTAGTCTCCTAAATATCAGGATCAGGTCTCTATTTCGATAAAATGTTCCAGTTTCCATGTTTAAAAATCTCACTAGGTCCTAGACCACAAAATATCCTTTTCTTTCTAGATCAACTTTTTAACTTGTGAACTTCTCCACTTCGAACTCTCTCAAATTAAACTGGTGAGAGATGTTTTATCTCCAGTACTTTTCTGCTCTCACCCATCTCTGAATAAGACAGCTGTAGGTTTATTAGCTTTGTCTGACTGAATAAAAGGGATTGTCCTCCTCTTATGTGACTTAAAATTCCTGTTTCTAGAGCTCAAAACCACATCTCTAGGATTCTTGTTTCAGGAGTTACCATTTGTTTGAGTTTACTTAATCCCTGAACCAGATTTTCGCATTTCTCAATTCCTAGTCAATCTTAACTTGCTCAAATAAATTTGTAATTAATCTCTTCGTTTACCTAGAAAAAGAAACTGTGGCAGTTTCAAGGAGTTTCCTTTTACGTTATTATATTCCTTCTTCAGTTTTTAGCTTGAGCTATTCTGAGCAAGTGTTGTTTTATTTTTGTCTTTATGGTTAAGATGGCTCCAAGCGGCACAACTGAGGAGTTTGTTCCTTTGATTAGCTATATTTTTCCTGGTAATTGACACTTTCATATTCAAGGATTGGCTCTGCGTGGCTGGGCTTTTCTCGTTCTTAAAATTAAGGAGTTCTTGATTTTTATCTTTTTTCCTCCATTCTAAGATTTTCAAATCTTGAGTCCAGCTTCAATGAAGCACTATTAATTCTAGAAAGTGGCCTGAACTATTGAGATGAAGATATTTTATGAGTGTCTAGAGTGTAACGTTGCTGATATTAGCTGGCTTCCGTTTTCACTTTTCCTGATACCTAGGATTTTAATGGAGTAAAGGGGTTGAAATCTGTTGATTTGTTATTATAGGCTTTAGGAAGAGGAGGCTTAGAGGATCTCTGCGTTCTGTTATCGGCTAGATTAGTTGTGGATCGGTTGTACTTGATCTAGCAATTGTATGGTTTGAAGTCGATATTTAATTTTTTCTTTTCCTCTTCGAATTATTTAATCCTGCCGTTGATTTTGCTGATTTAGTCATCCAACTTCTTCCCACTATTGAGCTTGATATCTTAGTACTTAAAATTCTCCAAACAACTCCTAGACCTATTTTTATCTTCTGGCTTTTTCGTTGGTTCGAACCAGCTGTCCGTATTATCTTCCATTTTTTTAGTGGCGTTTGGATTAATGATAGAATTCTTATTCAGATTTACATTTATGTTGTTGAAATTCGCATTGTCATTTATGATAGAATCTCCATTTTTAAAGTATTTATATTTTTCTTCGAGTTTCCATTTGGTATTGGTTTACTGTCTTACCTGTGGGCTCAAACTATGCCTTTCACCATATTTCTAGTTATAATTGTCTGTGTACTTATCTCCGTATTTTTCTCCATATTTGTCGCCATATTTATCAGCAAACTTATCAGCGTACTTATCGACGTATTTTTCGTTACTTGAAATTGAAGCTTTCAGATTTAATTTGTTGACGTTGGAATTAGTACTGACTTATCTCTCAACAGCGACTTTTTGTCGAGACAGGATTTTGGTTTCCTCTAATTACTATTATTGGTTGTCCTTGCTGAGGATTGATCGTTTCATAAACGATGCTCCTAGATCTCCTCTCGTATCTTATTTGGTATGCTTTTCATTCTCGTTCAGACAGTCGAGTATTTTCTTGATTTTCATGTTTATTTTGTCGATGTTTTGGACTCTTGGGTCAATCTTGTGAGTTTGGCCTTGTTGATATTATCGATATTTGCCTGCGCTTGATGTCGAATTGTCTTTGAGAGGAGCTTTTGCTTAATACTTCATTGAGTTTTTTATCTGACTGAATTTTTCCATGAAGCTTGTATTTTCTTTACTATCGAAGCTAAATCTGGGCACATATTAACTTTATTACCAGTTATTTTTTAGATGATTTTCTTCTTTGGCATATTGACTGTAATTATTGCTTGTATTCATTTTATCTTTTCTAACAATGTTCGGTGAAGCTACAGAATCCTTCAATGGATTTCTATATGAAGCATAGGGAGCATTAGCTAGAGATTAAGCTTGGTTTTCTTTTGAAATATTGTTGCTGCCAACATTCGAATGATTTTTACGATGGGAAGGTGTATCGTACTTTTTTTTAATTTATTCGACTCTCATGTCGGTCCAAGAGTCTCTCGGTTGTTTACTAGAAGTAAAATAGGGTTGAGATGGGGGTTTATTTTCATTTTAAGGGGCACCCATTGTGATGCGTGAGATTTCATTAAAGCTATATTCTCTCTTCATTTTATTAATAAAAATATTAAACTGTTATTATTTTTTTCTCTATTTTATTAAATATTCAAGCAATTATCATAAAAAATTGATTATTAGGAATAAAGTAACTTTTAGGACCTCAATTGAATAGAAATAATTAAATTTGAGTTAGTTATCAAGAAAAAAGAAAAGTTATCTTATAATTAAGAATAAAATCTAAATATATTACAGAGAGAGAGCTTAAATTCATTATTTTCAACAAAAAAAGAATTTCTAGAGAAAGATTGCCTATTTTTATTATTAAACCAGCTTGTATAATTATAAATAAAAGTATAAGTCTTCAAATTCTAGTGAACAACAATATAATGTGGCCAAGTGATAGAAATTCTATTATTTAAAGTAAAAAACTCAGAGAATATTATATCTATTGCTTAGTAATAATTTTATTTCTATATTTTTTATTAAATGAAGAACTCACTACCTGTTAAATTTGCATAAAGAAAATTCCTTAAAATCAAAACTAATCAGAGAAATAAGAATATCTATAACATTGATTAAATTGATTATCATGAGAAAATGTAGAGAAGAAAAAGAAGGACTCCCTTCACTAGGGCAGCTAATCCAGATATTAACTAAAAGTTTCATGAGTCTTTTATGAACTCAACAACTGTCAATAGTTTCAAGCTCTAATATGATATATCCAAACATAGATAAAAAACAGGGAATAGTTACTTCAGTTCTAAAAATCATACGAAATGCATATATTTTCTCAATGATTAGCCTACAACATAGTTAAGTCCAAAAAAATAAGGATAAATGAAAGGTGTCCCTATGGATAAAATGATAACAAGATAATATAGAGAATCATTGGATCATCGATAAAATTTGAATGAATAGAGATTCAATAATTTTTATCTAACATCCACTGAAGAACAAAAAGTTCGAGGTTTTTAAAAATATGTTCCAAGATAATCGTTAAAAAGACTAATGACAGCTCCTTCAGATAGTGCAGCTGATATTCCTCGCATATATTAAAAGATTTCATATCCATCTAATGCCTTTAGTGTAAATTGGGATTATAAAAAACAGAAATGGAACAGAGGCCCTATATATAGCCGACAAAATAAATAATCAAGCTTTTTATTACAAGAAATTGACCCATAGAAAATAGAAAGAGGACGTTAGGCCACATCATCAAATTGGAATAGAACAATAAACAATTTCAAATCATTATCATCAAAGGAGAACCCTGCCCAATTTGAGAGAGATTTCTATCCACCAAATATGTACTTTCGAGAAAGAAAACAACAAGTGAAAAGTGATCGAAAAAGTATAAAAATAAAACAAAGGGCAATGAGGCCAGAGTTCGAGAGATGGTAGATATGCAATTGGAAATATTTCCAACTAAATCCCGAATTAAGATAAAGAAAAATAAGAGTGTATACTTAATGAAAATTCTGACTCTATATATTCCATTTATTTGTTCAATGAACTCATATTTAGTCATATACAAAAAATTATAATAGAAATATGTTAATAAACATTTTGAAATGTACGAATAATAAAAAAATGATCAGAATGCTCAACAAAGAAACAAGAGACTCGCATTTGCAGAATAAATCAGAAAGAGATCTAGAAATAATATTATCAGGCAGCTACGTGTAGATCTGAATATCAGATAAAAAGTATGGAATATCCTATGTCAACCTGATATCGATACTGCTACTCTCTATGAAATGAGCCAATAATAAAAAATAAAATAGTATAATGTATCCATTGTAGTAGCGTAATGGTTGGTATCAGAATGCCCTATCTTACAGATGTAAAATAAGCGAGAATATTTCCAATGGGGATTTATACTAATGAGTGTAATGTAAGATAAAACATAATTAGTCGAAACAATCTTAAATAAATACTTACCAAGTTTTATAGAATCAGCTTTATAATTCAAAGATATACAGATGTTATGTACAATAATGACATGTATAATGAATATTGAAAGTAAATTAAAATTACCTGTTACTTCTTTATAGATAATAAAATAAAGTATAGAGAAATTAATAGAACTTAAATTCTATTTACAAAAATAAACTAAATTAACTTTAAATTAACTGGAATTTTGTAACAGATTATTTATTAGATTTCCTCAGTATATCAGTAAATATGTTGAGAATATGGGTTATTTAAGGAAATTGTCATAGTTTTTGGAAGTTAATATTGATAGGGTATAGGAAGAACAATAGATTATCAAGATTTTTATATTTTTTACTTTCTTTGATCGGGAGTTGTATCAAGGAGCCACTTAGAAACTTTTAGAGCTGAATATTCTTCACCATATAAAATTTATGATATAATTTATGTAGACTGATAAATATCATAATCTCATCTGTAACTCTCTGGTGCTCGTTGACAATATAACATCAAATATAGGCGTCCAAAATGTAATATAGATTGGATTGTAAACCAGCATTAAAAATCTATTCGATGACAAATTCCAATATAGTAAACTAATAAAACAAGCAGTTCATAGTTATCTATTGATAATATCGAATGTTGTGGGAGAAGAGAGTCAATTAAAACAAATGAGGGAAAGTTAAGTTGTTAAAATTATTGTATAGATTGTTAATCGATTTGGGGAGGTAGATAAGGAAGTTGTTTAAGATGCTGTTTATAGTATATCGAACTTATTAAGGATCGGATAATAAATTAAATAATGTAAAGGAGAATAATGTATT
>ERZ724506.425-NODE-425-length-14745-cov-4.551532_pt1 | contig 14745 bp, 4 predicted proteins | sample MGYA00376039_ERZ724506 | MGnify/ENA primary metagenome ERZ724506 (study PRJEB28724, sample SAMN07190887) | wastewater metagenome | isolation source: effluent of sewage treatment plant in Hong Hong | place: USA: Christiansburg, Virginia | collected 2016-03-01 ... | reverse complement strand
TAAGTTCAGCCAGTGAACTATACATCAAATATTAACTACATCACGGAAGGAGCAGTCGTTGGCATCACAATTGGATGGATTGTGGGAATTATCGGCTTTTATATTCTAGGGATGCTCTTAATTAGGTATTATTTCAAAAAATTCCCTGAGGACAGGTCCTAATCTGGCCCAAGGCTCAGAAAACCATCATCATCAAGTGATGAACAAAAAAATAAAAGAATCGAATAAAGAGACAATGGGGAGTCATAATAATAAAAAAACTAAAGAAGAAAGAGGAAGCTATATCAATAAAATCCTACCATTGAAATGATAAATCCAACCTACTACGAGGAAGACACTCACAACAAAATATCCAAGGGTCATCGCAAGCATCCACTCGACATTAATTTGAATTTAGAATAAAAGATTTAAGAATGAATGATCGAATTAATTTTTTTGTATTTTATCACATTCTCTTTTATGTTGATAATTGGCTTATTGTTTTTTTAAGTCTTTCATGATACTTTGCTTTTGCATTCTAAATCACCACTCTTTGTTTAATGCAGCATCCCTTTTTACAAATATTGGGCAACTTTTCTCCTATTTTCTGATACTCAGCCAATAGCTTGTTCACCATTTACTTTTTTATAGCCACTGTTAGCTTTCCAGTTTTGGCCTTTTTGCAATTTCTGATGGTATTCTCCATATCTGCAAGTCCAAGTTTTTGAACGCTGATGTTATCCTCCCCTAAACAAATGTCGCACATATTAGTTTTCTTAATTTCATCAATGATTTCTTCATAGAGTTTATACAAATCTTCGTAGATTTTCTTTTCATTATAACATTTGTAGAGCTTGCATTATTATTTCGATTCTTTTGTCCATTGAGATTATATATCTGCCTCAAAAAGCGATTTGAGATGAGTTTTTAAACCAGGGCCAAACATATTTAAGATCTATTTTATTTCTGTTTAAGCTGTTAGGCTTGTTGATTTTAGTCTGCTCTCTATCGAGTTCTTTTTCCAGCTCAGCCATCTGGTACTCACAATAAAGAGTATCCATGCTGAAACCAGGAAAATCAAACTGTAGGCTATGTATTAGAGCACTAGATTTTGTGTTAAATAAAAGAAAGCTAAATTTGCAATAATTATGATAACAGTAAGGAGTAAGAGATATTTACGACGACTCTTCATTTTGAGATAGCTGCTTTATTGATTTTATAGTTTCGCTTTTAGGTTTTTTCGAGTTGCTTCTGCATCATTGACCATTTCTAACAAATTTGTCAATTTTTTCTCGGATTGGATCCTTCCCAGAAAAAAGAAAAGAATAAAGGTGACTGCGATGACTATTTATTGAAAGTATTAATTTGAATATATTTATCTCGCCAATAGAAGCAATGGATCTAAGTAAGCCTGATAATTTTGCAAATAAATGTCCATAACCAATATTAAGATAATTAAAATTCCAGAGATGTAATAGCAGAAAAATAAAAGGAAATTTTTTAAATTAAAAGTATTGCTTATAAAATGCGAGAGTAAATTAAATATAACTTGGTATAGAATTAGATTAATTATATGGAGTTCAATTAATATTTGATATTTTTAATAACAGACTATTCAAATGAAGCCTAAAGCAGTCAAAAAGGTTGAGACTAAGCCGAAAAAAGACAAAAGTCAGTCGAAAAGATTAAAAACTTTTAGCTCATCCTAATTTTCCCAGTGGGAAGAAAAAAATAAAGTCATGCAGGGCTCAGCTACTGATCTGACAATTCTAAAACAATAAGCAATCGCAAACAGACGTGCTCAGAACAATTCAGCATTGTCGCAGTACACAAATCCAAAAAGCCCAACGATAAAATTGACTGGGAAGAAAAAGAAGAAGACGGGAACAAAAACAAAGCCAAAAGTAAAAAAAATTGAATAGTAAGAATTTTAGAGAGCAAAATACAAATAGAGTAATTCACAAAGTTAAATTGTATTTTCAAATGATGAAACCAAGCGTTAAAGCTGCGTTTCTATGAAAGATGTTAAATATATTGAGACGATGAATAATTATGAGTCTGACTCCAATCTAGTTTTAAGAATTAATATCAAAAAATAATACGTTAGGAAAGTTTAAGCTGCTACAAAAATTCAAAAAGTATTTAGAGGCTATATGACTCGTAAGATTTTACTCAAATGCATTTTCGATGAAGAGGAGAAACTTAAAAGTCAGCTGGCTGCTAATTAAGACCTCTCTTCCTTTCGAGAGAACTCGACTCATCGAACTTTTGCTGACAAAGATGGATAAAATTTAATGAATAGGCTGTTCCAAAATAGAGCAGTGGCAGATATAAATTTCAACCATACAATAAGAGGAAGGGCAGGAGACTTTTAATAAGAAGATGAAGATGAATCAAGTACTAATAAAAAAGGTCAAAAGCAAAAAGGAGAAGGTATTCTAAAAAATGAAGCCCTTGCCTATATCAACCGAAATCAAAACTGGATGTAGAAATAACAATAATAAAACTCCTAGGAATAATAATTCAACTAATAATAAGAATAGGAAGATGATGACACTAACATGCTCTACAGAAGACAAAATCCAATCTACTCTCAGTAATAAATCAGCCAGTATCTCGAGTCATCAAGTTAGCAGGAGGAGGAAGAAGAACTTGACGCATACTAGCCAGAAATAATATTCTAAACCAATGAATAATACATATAGAGTAGGAAAAGTTCTCTTCAAAACAAAAACGAACCCATCAATAAGCTGAGCAATAAAAGTATCTCAGATTTAGTCTTCATTAACCAAGGGGGGCTCGAAGATAAAATTCGAAAATAATTAAAAGAGTAAGCCCCTAATTTGAGAGTAACTAGAAAAAAAGAACCTGAAGAATAGTTTAAATCTGAGGAAAAATAAATAAAGAGAGATGAGAGTAAACAAAATAACATAGAAAAATTTGAACAAGAATTCAAAAATGAAGATAAAAGCATTGAAAATAAAATAGATTAAAAAGTTTTACCTTAGTCTAACATGGAAGAAAAATAGGATGAAGATATATTTTAAACTATTTATGTTAACTTTAACTCAGAATAAAAGGCTTCTTAATCATAAATTCAAAAAGTTAATACTGAAGTTGAGTAAGAACCTAAGATTTGTACGAGCCGATCTGATCGAGTAAAACCAGAAAAAAGTTAAAAAGGAAATCACTAAAAACTTTTACTTACGGACAAGATACAAATGTCTCCTCGTAGAGAAGTGAAATACTTAGATGAACATGATATGAACTCAAATTCTTCTTCAAACAACTCAAGCAGACTCAATAAAAGTCGAGTTTCAGCTGAGCAAAAATAAATCCTCAGGTTGAGAGAGCAGGAGTGCTAAAAATGGGATTAAGTTATTAGGATGGTAAGCCAACAAATAAAAAGGAGTAATGAAAATAATGAATAGATGGTCAGTTTTATGAAAAATATTATGGAATTCTCTCAAAAGAACAAATAATTGCTTGGAAGTACTCGTTCTGTTAATTCGGAATCAGAATCATTTACCACACCCACTTCAATGGGAGTATAAATCAAAGAAGGTGCCAAATCACTTGGGCTCCCAACATTTGGAGAAAATCAATAGCTGTCAAAAAAATAATAAGAAAAGGATGCTAAATTTTTAAAAAAGAAGAAACCTCTTAAAATTGACATCCTTGACTCAAACTCTTTAAGATAACAAAAATAATCAATCATCTCAGACAAGTCAGAGAATAATTACAAGAACAGTAAATTTGAATTTGAAAAAGAAAAGAAATTTGTCCGAAGTTCCAGAAATACATAATAGCTTGAATAGAAAAGAAAAAATGATTTTGAAAATTATCATCACCATGGTTTAGTACCACTCAGTAAAAGCGCTAAAACTTAAATTGAACAGTGTTTATAAAACTCTAAAAATTTAAAAAAGTTTCTATCTTCAAATATCCAAGTTCAGGATGAAGCTATTTACTAAATTCTAAAACTCAGAGAATAACTTTTACAAAAAAGAGAAAGTGAAGAACTAATAAAACTTAATAATCAGTTGAGTCAGAGTGAACTGAGTCAAGAGAAATTTTTATAAAAACTTTCTCAATTAACTCGGAAGTTTGTACAATAAAAATAAATAATAGACAAGGCCAAAGATGATATTCTTAAAGGATATCAAGCTGCAACAAATTTGGTTAAATAATACTTCTTTGATGTACGGAGAATGGGAATCAAAATGACTGTTTCTAAATCTCAAGATAATTTGAAGTACAAAATTGGACAGCCCGGATACTTTGGAGATATTAAAATAGATGAATTAACACCAAAATCGACTCCCAAATCAGAAAAAAGGAACTCAATAAAGGGAATTTTCGATTAACATGAAATATATGAGTAAAACAGTAAATAAAAATCATTAAATATTCACCATAGTAATATATAATCTTCTGAAGATAGTTCTATCGATTTCACAGAAGAAGAACTCAAAAGGTTCCGAAAAGCTGCTAATTACGATCTTGAGTTTAACTATCTGAATAAAAACATGACAACAATTAGTGACTAGTTTATCAAGCAACAAAGAAAATGTTTTCATTAGTAAGGATCAGCCTAAATTTAAGAGAATTCCCAATTCATTTAGAGCCCATAACAATTGAAGATAATTAAAAATTTATAACCTCAAAGATAGACCTATTTATTAGATTAATCAAAAACTCCTTCCACAAGGACTCCCCCTCATATTTAAGCCATTATCTAAAATTAAATTAACAGACTAATGTGGTAGTTTGCTTCAGAGCTGATGCTGCGACCAGAAATGTCAGAAAAATTCATTTAGAAACCTTCCATTATAAGACCAGCATAAATAAAGATTGAATAGAAATTATAGTTTTTACAGATTCTTTAGGAAAATCTCCCCGATAAGACTGTCCTGCATCGTAAGCTCAATCAGAACATATCCCCATTACCTCATTAAATCTTGAAGTGCATGAGACTGGATTTTTCTGAAGAAGCTGAGGAAGAAGAAGATTAAAATTATTAATAAATCAACAGATATTAATTTGTAATCTCTCAAGAAGCCTGTGCTAAAAGTGTTATGCTATTTAAAAATAATGTTGATCAAGCAGAGCAGCGAAAAGAGGTATAAGAGATTCAAAAAAATAATTAGTTTTTCCCTGAGTTTTAAGAAACAATAAAAAACACAATGTTATCGTAAAAAATCACAAAATTTATACTACAAAGATAGAAATTTTTAAAGAACAAAAAACAACACACTCGTGAATTAAGGTGGGAAGTAATGAATATCTAACTTCATTGCATATTTGATAGTTGGAATGAATAGATTATTCAAATATGTTCAGCTCGGCCTGGGTTCAGCGGAATTGGCTTAAATGAAGTCACATTATCAATGAAGAATCACAATAGATCTGTACCTTTAGAAAGAAGTCAGCCTCTAATAATTCAAGCAAAGGAAAAAGTGATGGAAATATTAACAGACGACACAGACATTAATGTGAAAATTCTTCGAGAAAACTTCCATGAGATGTGCGAAAATGATTCAGCTTGGGTATTTTATGCTGATGAGGCGTTGAGTTATGGCTTAGAGCTGGTTTACCTTGTGGAATAAGACATTTACTCATAATTTACTCGGGAATTGCGGAAAATTATGATGAAAAGCTCATTGGCTATCTGAGATAATAAATAGACATATTAATGATATTAGTTTCTTTTTTACTTTCAATATGTATTCATAATTGATAAAATGCGTGAATTATGTGTGTTTGTATTGATAAATATTATTTCAAACATTAACATATAAAATGTCATAATTAGACAAATGGCTTGAATCAGCCTGGGAGTGTAAACCTATCACTGAATCCGCAGTCAGGTCTTTGTGCAATATGGTCAAGAGCGTCCTGATTGATGAATCAAATATAGTCGTTGTTGATGCTCCTGTTAAAATTGCCGGAGATGTTCATGGCCAGTTCTATGATGTTAAATAGATGTTTAGGCAAGGCGGAGGAATCCCGGAAAATAAGTTCATAATGATCGGTGATTTTGTTGACAGGGGCTATAACTCTGTCGAAACCATCACTTTACTATTCTGCTTGAAGGTAAAATATCCTGATAGGATATACCTCCTCAGAGGAAACCACGAGTGCAGAAACATTACAATGATGTATGGGTTTTTGGATTAAATTAACAAAAAATATGGAAACTCAAACTGCTGGAAATATTTTTATTAAACTTTTGATTTTCTACCCTTGGGAGCTGTTGTTAATGGAAAAATTTTATGTGTCCATGGAGGAATGTCTCCAGATCTTCCAACAGTTGATCAAATGAGACTGCTTGATCGAAAGCAATAGATTCCTCATGAAGGACCTCTAGCTGATTTAATGTGGAGTGATCCCTAAAACATTTAGTCTTGGAAGAGAAATGCAAGAGGTGCTGGGTGGATATTTGGGCACAAAGTTGTTGAGCACTTCAATCGTATAAATGGTATTGAGTTAATCGTAAGAGCCCATCAGTTAGTCCAAGAGGGGTATTTTTATTGGTTTGAGAAGCAACTCGTAACTGTATGGACAGCCCCAAACTATTGCTACAGAATGAACAACAAAGCTAGTTTATTATGCCTGGATGAAAAACTGTAAAGGAATTTCCTGATTTTCGAAACTGTGCCGGAAAGTTCAAATAGCAAGCACTACAGAGTTCAAATGCCATATTTTTTATGATTTGGTTTATCCAATTTTAATTAAATCAACTTATCTATATCAGTCATTTAATCTAGGTTATGTTAATTTATAACAGTGAAATCACATGTAGAGTAGAGATAGTCGAGTGCTTTCTGAGAAGTAAAGATAAAATTCAGACGACGAAGGCTTTTTTGCCTAAAAAATCGAAATCAAGAAAACGCCCATCCACCAACACAACAGGTCGAGTAGTATGCAAACTAGAGCACATTTCTATAAATCTCCCTTCGAAGCCAAATTTTTATAATGGACTGGAACTATGAAGTATTCAAATAATCATTTAGAAAATAACCTATAGAAGCTTTAATTACTCCCAATCAATTCCCAGATAGTATTCATGAGAAAATATAAAAAAGAAGAAACAAATAAAACAAAAACTTTGTTCAAGATCATCCTTATAAGCTGTACGCAACAAATCCTGAGTATCAGCTGGTGTATTGCCGGACGAAGGGCGAACCCATAATCAATGATAAATATTTCATGAGTAAGTTGTTTATAACTTAGGCAATGAAGTTCATTTGCATCATGTGGGCACCAGAAGCAACAATTGCTGCAAAAGGCTCAAAGATTACGTCCCAAATTAGTCTAATGAGCTGAAACCGAGCTCTTTAGCATTTGACTCGCGATTTTAGTCCGGAAATTTGCACTGCGCTTACAAGAACTAGAAGTCAAATGAGTATATCTTATTCATCGAAAATGATACAAACTCATTAGGGTACAATCAGTGGTTCTATTTTTCAGTCCAGCACAATCAGGCCAACCTGAAATACACATTCAAAATAGTTAATTTTGTAAGAAAAATTTTTATTGAAGAAAAAAAAACATTCCTTTTTCAAATACGGTTGTAAACCTGCTATTTTTTCCCTTCATGATGCCAAAGCAAATGGTCAAGGATGGAGTCGAAGAGGGAACAATATATCATATGAGTAATCGCCAATATATATATAATAGTTACCAAACACAAAATTCTATAGTCTCACTTTTGATCTCACTTTCGATCAGAAGGATGACCATATAATGATAGCTATGAACCTCCCCTACAGTTATACAAAGCTGATTAAATTTCTCAAATAGATTTAAAAAGTTGCAAATTAGGATCCTGAGGAAACTCTGGAGTTTAATATTAAATCTATTTGCACATCTGTATGTGGCAATGATGTACCTTAAATTACAATCACAAAAAAAACTGAAGAGGATGAGAAAAAGAAGATGGTTATCATCATTGCTCGACAGCACCCTGGGTAGATATGGTCCTCGTACATGGCATAGGGGATGATAAGGCGTTTAGTAGAGAAGACAGATGATGATATTAACTGGCTTCTAGAGAACTATATTTTTAAAATATACCCCATGATCAATGTGGATGGGGTCATTTATGGTAATTTTAGGTGTGATATCACTGGGTTTGACTTGAATAGAAGATGGAAAGACACCGCAAAGCTTATGCATCCTCAAATTCACGAAATAAAGAGAAGAATTGGGCTCTATAAATCAAATTTTAAAATCGAATGCTGCTTTGATCTACATGGCCATAGTAAGCAATACAACATTTTTTGCTATTCATGCAAAGACAATCAGTTTACCTGCAGACTTCTACCTTTGATAATTAATAAGTTAAACCCTGTTTTTCATTTCCCGTATTGCACTTTTGGAATTTCCAGATATAAATAATCAACAGCCCGCGCTACAATTTATAGACTCATTCGAACTTAAAATGTTTTGACCATTTAAAACTCCTTTTATGGTTCGAAGTTAGACGGAACTTGTAAATAGTTTGGACCTGAAGATTTATTCAAAATGGGTTCTGATATACTTTCAGGATGTCGGCATTTTCTAGGTAAAAAGAGCAAGCTCTACCAAAATGCAATCAAGGAAATCTAGAGTCGAATAAATGAGTTTACAAACTATGATAAAATCAATGAATAAAACTCGGGTTCTGAATCTGACCCGTCTGGAGATTAAATTGATTTGCAGACTAAAATCAATCATATATTTAATAAAGATCTCCCTTAAATTCAAGAAATTGTAGGAAACAAAAAAGAACCCATCAAGAAGATCCCAATTAAATTAAAATTTTAATAAGACGTATTGGAAGTGTCAAGCAAGTAATATTTAGATAGAAATTTATAAATCATGAAGCTCAGTCAATTGAATAAGGAAATAGCCAGCAAAATCTAAAATAAAACGATTGAAAAGTAAACAATTAAAAAATAGCCTTTAATTTCGACATCATCGTATATAGCTGAAAAGTCTAAGAAACATGTTTCCCTTTCTCAGCCCAGAGCTCATCCAAAAGATATATCTGTTTAGTTTAATAGCCCAAATGAGATTGTGAGAGAGCAAAGGAAAATTTCAGTTAAGACCATAGACGAACCCCGATCTGAACGAAAAATAATTGATCGTAGGCCTCAGATAAGAGTGAGACTTCCACAAAGGCATTAATCTTCTCTACTTCAGTAGACAATCGATGGTGAATAATTATAAAAACAAATATAAAATGTGCGAAGGTCAAATTAATTTATAAAGAGATTTTAAAGGTTCATTCCAATATCGATGGCGATAAAGAGCAAAGTTAATGCGACGATGTTCGAATAGAACCTATACAACGAAGATCAGAGCAATTTGATCAGTATGCTGTTATAAAACAAAAAAAAAATCTAACTATAGAAGATAAAGCGAAATGTATAAAAATCTACATATTTAGTCGAGAGGCAGGGAAAAATCAAGGTCTCAAATCGGACAGAGAAAGTGGTCGATTTCCGGTCATTCAAACAGAATGAAAAAATTAATCAACAGATCCGAAAATTAACTAGTCTCCATTATCAACGATACCATTAATGAAGATTAATTTTGATCAATTTTATTTTTTACACATCAAACATTCTACTCTCTGTCTAACATCCCACTCAATATAACCAATAAAAATCATTATAATATTTGACTCTAACCATTTACATATATTGTCTAAAATTATATAAATTCAGGTGAGTAAAAGTGTTTTCGAAATAAAAATCACGCCTGTGATGTTTTTGAAGCAGATAGCACAACTTTTTCGTAGAAAACCAGAGAAGCGGCTTTAAAAATATATAGGAAATTAAAAAACAGTTTGATGTTTTTTGTTAAAATACATAATAATTACAGTCTTGAATAAACTTAATTAGAGAAATGCATATACCCAATCAGACACCACAACAAATAAATTATTATGTGCAGTACCAACCGATGCCTACTCATCTCAGTCAAGCTCACTCAAACGTTCATATATATCACCGAGCCTAACCATCAATGAACATGAATAAAATGAACACAGAAATTGATGCAAATAAGAGCAGAGGGTCAATTTATGAATATTAAAATGAACAAATTTCTTTCCGAAAAGATTTAGGCAAAAATACGAATTATAATACTGAGAGTTCAGTAGGAAAATATGCCACTATCGACTACACGAACCCTGAACTCAACCAGCCTAATGGAAGTCGCCAATATTTCAGTACACCATACGATAGCATTCAAAGAAATAAGTCTTTGTTTCAAGTAAAGCGCAAATAATCCAGCAATAACAGCACTAATTGTAGGGAAATAAGAGAATAGTACTATAAAAATCCACAAAGCTAAGAGCTCATGAATAAGTTACCACAGCTCTAGTTCCAACATATTCACAAAGTCAACACAAGTCGTCCCTATTATGCTAGTCCAACTTCAGATTTAAAACTCAAATAGCCAAAGAAAGCAAGCTCTCCTTTCAATATGCACACAAGAAGCTCGTCTTTTAAATAATCCAACTTATAAGGGCTTCAAACAAAAAAAGTCGAGCACGAAGAAACTGAAGAAGTTAAAAAGATGAAAGAAACATTAAAATTCAATTCTCCTTCAAAAAATACCTATCAAAGCAAAACTCTGGAAACTAACAAATGGGTAAATCCTTACAGTGAAAGAAACTTATAGAATACAATAAAAAAGTAATACACACCTTAGACATCAAATTCTACAAGCACTACATTTGATACCCCTTCAAAACCAACTAGTGTGTCATATAAGCAAAGTTATCAAAACGTTTATCAAAAAAATGAAAATGGCAGCAATTCTCATCAATCAGGACAAAGTTAAGAACTAAAGAAATAAATCATCAGGTACATGGAGTTAAACAAAAAATTATAAGAAAGTTTAGATCAATAAAAAATCCTCAGCCATCAGAAGGAAGTAAAGATTAAAAATCTGGAAGTTTAAATTACTACTCAGAAAATAAACTTTTAGAAAAAATTACAATCAATCGAAAGAGATTTTATTGCGAAGAAAGAGAGCGCATTAACTTTAGCAAAACAGGATTATGAAAAACAAATAAGTAAGATGAGTACATAATTGAACGAAAAATCAATAAAATAAGCAAAAGAATTTGAAAATAAATATCAGGGCTGCCTGGATGAATTAAAAATATAACAATAAAAATAAAAAAGAAAGTTTTTATTAACTGTTTAAGATCAATAAAAAATAATAGCTGAGCTCTTATTTAAAAACTCATAACTATCAAGTGCTAATAAAAGCTTGTAAAGTAAAATAAATTAATTGTAAGAATAGCTGAATAAAAAAAGTGCATAAATTGTGACATTAATAGAAAAGAATGAGTAAATGATACAAAAACTCGGCCAGGCTAAGTCAACATAGAACCAATAAAATAAGCCAAAGGAATGCTCAATGGATCACAAATAAAAAATAAAAGCGCTAGAATAAAAAAACTCTATTTATCTCATAAACATTGATAAGATTACACAGAAATATAAAGAGGCTAGAGGTGAATTGGAGAAAATGCAAAGAAAAGGAGAAGAATTAAATGGGATATTGTGTTAAAAGGATAATGTGATCAGAAATATGGGAAGAGACATAAGAAACAAAGACAAATTTATATCTGAGCTTAAGAAAAGCAACTAGGCATTTGAGAAAATCATCAAATCAAGTAATGAAAGTCTGGTGAAATGTTCACTCAAAGCTTTAAACTAAAAGTATAGAAATGAATAAAAATGATGTTTTAAGGTATAATTTTTCTTACCTCGTGCAAACTACTAATAAAAAGAAGTGGTAATAATTTATTATAAAAAACATCAGTTGTTTTAATTTATTCTGATTTGAAATTTTTAGTTATTTTTGACGAAAAAAGTATTTTAATTGAAACTTTAATTCATGTGAGTCAATCCTTTTGTGACTGTGTTAGAGTTACTGATATGCAGGGATTCTAATATTTAATCAGTTGAGAAGGGAGGATTTTTTGTTTGCTTAAACACTGATAAATCATGAATTTTTATGACTGACTCACATATTACAAAATCAGTATGGCATAACAATCTGCATGGGTACATCATATGATGAGCAAACTAAACTAACAGTTGTTTCACCATTGATTCTAACTACTCAGCGAATTCTTTGATATCTTCTGAGGATAAATTTTCCATGTATTGATAAAAGCTATGTGTGTAGGGCTATTTTATCAATAAATAAGAACTGCCAGTAGTTTGAACCTGATATAGCTCCAGAATATTATGATAAGTATCTCGAGTGCTCAAAACTTGCTCGACAAACTCATAAATCTGAAGCTCTTGAGAAATTGAGCTCATCTATCGAAAGCCAATCTACTTTAAACTGACAACACATTTAGCACAGTTCTAAATTGCTAAGTCAACGGAGTATATCGCATTTTTGAAGCTTTTATTGGGAATGATCTAAAAATTATTCTTTGGATCTAAGTCACAAAGCTCAGATTACTCAACTTTGACTGAGTACATTGAAGTCGCATCATTTTCGTGAGACAGAATTGTTAGTTTATCCTATAAATTGAATCTCTTTTTATGCGACAGTATACTCTTAGTTCTTTGGTGGGAAGAAGAATAATTTTTATCGTTGCTTCGGCTCAGGATATTACTAAGAATAATGGAAGCTTGACGAGCTTCTCCTCTTGAAACTTCTAAAAATTTATTGTATAAGCGCTCATTATTGCCTCCATCATTTCCGTTTTGTCTTTTATCAGAATAGGATAGAGAGTCAAAAATACTAACATTATATTTGCTGTTTTTTTAATGGTTACTATCAATCCCCGAATGCTGACTAGATTCACTGAGAATCGAGACATCTTTAGAACGCATATTTCGGCTGGTTGTCATCTAATGGATATTTTAGCATTTTTGAATTGGCGAAATTTATAGAAATTTGATATTATTGATGTTGGTTGACATGGCTGGCTGTGGAGTTGTGAAGTATAATTTTTACATCAGGGCATTATTTTGTTATTTTTTATTTAGTAACATGGAAGGCTTCCTCTTTATATCGATTTGTTGTACTTTCCTGAACTATTAATCAGGCCTAAAGCTTTAATGAGATGCAGTTAGCATTTGCTTCGAATTGTTGTTTTATGTCTAGTGAATTTTTTATTTGTATTCCTCTCCTATAGTTTTTGAAGCAGATCTGATATGTTACAGCATAGTTAAGGATTAATAATTATAAGAATTAATCTTTTTATTTTAACAAATTGAACTCCCCTGTTATGGATTAAAGGAGATGCTGAGCTTTTTTGATAAATTTATTCCTTTTTTTATGCAACTTTTGGAGCTACGTTTTGTGTTTGTACTCATAAATGAAATCGAGCCTACTTTTAACTTTTTATAAGATAAGTTGGGTTGTTCTTGAAGTTCCTTTTCGTTATTCGAATAAAAGTGATAGTGGTTTTCAATGTTGTAAACATTGACTTTTTGACACCAATGAAACATAAAAATTAATTTTATTAATTTCACTTTTAGAAAATCCAAGTTAAAAAATAGTGAGATTATGCGATTAGAAATTATTTTCGATTCCTATGAAAAATATCTTTATATCTTATTTAGAAAGTATTGAATAAATAAAGCATTTTATTATCATTTATTAAAATTTATTACATATGAATAGCAGAATAAGTGTAATCGAAGGCCATTCTAGAGATCCTAAAACTGAATAACTATACGACGCTCTTCGAAAGACTTTTCTCGCCGATACAACTGCTAAGAAATCAGAATTGGATTCTGCTTCGAAAATTTCCCATCTTTCTCATATTGCAAAGCCTCACACCTATACTTAAAATTATCAAATGGTATATATTTGCTTATCTAGGGAGAATAAACTTTAATTCTAGATGGTGTTACTCTCAGACCCACCCATAATTATGATTTGATCCCAAAGAACAGAAGATATAATATAGTCAATGTTGAGCAGAAAATCTCAACTCCCATATCATAATAATAATTTAAGAAAAAAGTAGGAACATTTGTACCTAAATAATAAGTCATTGTTTACGATTATGCCAACTTCCTGACAGAATTACCAGAGGTTCCAGATAAGAAGGTTGTCTCTGATCCCTTTATCCCTGTGGTGAAAAGAAAAAATTCAGGAATTAAAGTCACTCAAAACAAATACAATATTTTTAGCATTATAGATTAGCCATTGAATAATTTAATTCTAGGAAAAAGTTGCACATGTCCAGCAAACGAACTGATTGCAAGTCAGCGAAGCTAGATAAATTGGGAAGATATTAAAAGACATGAAGATGACGATTGATCACAAAATTTAAAAATTTTAACATCTATCAGAAATATTTTCAATTATTTATAAAAGATCGATGGAATTTAATTTCTATAGTACATTATATTATCTTTACAAATGGAAAAATCTATGATTCAGGATTTGGAAAATGTCAGAACTTCAATCGGATTTAAAAATACATTCACGACTAGTTCTAGAGATGGTGGCTATGATCTTCGAAAGTAAATTTCTTATTATCAAGATCTAAAATCAGTAATCTCCCCAGCTATAAAAAATCTGACCTTTCCCTCAAACTACCTTTCATAGTCATATTTCAGACAATTTAAATTGAAAGATTATCTGAGGAAATCTAGGCACTCAGAGTCGCCTTAAAAGATTCAGAAAGACAAGCATTCAATTGTCAATCTTATTAAGTTCAAATTCGATAGCTCACGGACCAATGCCACAGATATGATGTTGAACTCCTCGACTATCGTG
>ERZ724506.424-NODE-424-length-14752-cov-4.309111_pt1 | contig 14752 bp, 3 predicted proteins | sample MGYA00376039_ERZ724506 | MGnify/ENA primary metagenome ERZ724506 (study PRJEB28724, sample SAMN07190887) | wastewater metagenome | isolation source: effluent of sewage treatment plant in Hong Hong | place: USA: Christiansburg, Virginia | collected 2016-03-01 ... | reverse complement strand
AAATGCTCTCGCCTGTCAACTCCCAGATCCAAATTAGAGATACATTAGTAAAAACTATCTTAATGAAAGCTTGCAGGCTAAGTGAGTGCAAATCATACAATCGCATTGAATGGCTATGGGCCTACTGATTATATTCAGGCCCAATTAACTGTCACTAATGGAGTAAAATTATCCTCAATTTCAATGATCCTTAACTTTCAAAGAACTATACAACCGTCATAGGTCCCCATTGAGTTTTTTTAGCATAAGAACCCTAGAGATTATATTTCTTTCGATCTTGATGCTATGTGGAATGCTCGGTAGCAATATGTCAACATGAGAATGTATGCAAATTCTCATGTCTATATTACAATCTTAAACTTTGACCCTGTGTATCGTCAATCAGATATATCTTACATGATTACAATAGGTCCTCCAGGTTCCAACTATCCGACCTGTCAAGATTGTACCAATCGAGAACGAACAGATTCCGATTGCTTCTGTCGAAATTGCAAATTTGGGACTTTTGGCAAAATATGTTCGAGAACAGCACAAACTCTTCCAAGTAATATTCAGGTAGCCCTTTCCCCTTATTCATTTCTTTATTTTACTGTCTTGAACTCAGAAAAGTCCATCATAGAAATAAGTGCTTCAGTCGGGTAAGTTTAGGTCTATCTGCAATACCAGCAATTTCCAGAAGAAGTGGCAAGCTACTATAATGCTATGAAGGATTCGAGGTATCTTATTCAGGATACATTAAAAATTACCATTGAATCGAGTAATTTAAATCTACTGATAACATTAGCAAGCTTTTCGAGAAATGGTCAGAATGTCTCAATAAAATATTACAAAGATAATAGTTTAAGCATTGCAGCCATAGCTTTGATATCGGCATTTGGTGGTATTATATTAATTTTTCTCATAATCGTCCTCATTTTTGTGATTCGTCGTAAATGTTTTAAATCGACTCGAGTGGCAGAATAAAACTCTCTGCCGCATTTGGCATAAAATAGACTATCTACACAAGAAATATAGTTGTATTTTCCATCTTGTCAATATTCGAAGTTGGTTCATTAAATTCCAGATAAGGCTGACAGTTCATTGGTGAGCTTAAATAGCAAGTAAAATGAAAAGAATGAGCTCGAGTGTGTGATATGCTTATAGAAAATTCGAGAATAAGATCTAATAAAAATAGGATATTGCAAGCATATAGTACATTCCCAATGCCTACAAACTTGGTTCAAAAAACAGAGAGTATGCATATATTTTAATATAGAACTGCCCATACTGCAGGACAGAGTATTCGCGAAGTCAAACAATCAGCCAGTACTAAAATTTAGTCGCACAGAATAACAACGTGGAGCTCAAGGACATCGATCTGATGAAAAATATTTACAACTTGCAATACAACTCAATATTTTTTAGTCTCTAACGGAAAAAGTTAGAGGAGTGCGAGTAGTTGGAGGACAACTAAGATGGTCCATCCAGAAATGACTAGATATAATAAGACAACTGATGATAACTTAATTCATGCGAGACAACCAAACTCTTCTAGCTCTTAATCTTTATATTCTATCAAATAAATTAATTTGTCTCCCTTCCTCAGCCATTTTAACTAAAACTATTATGCAAATAACCTATATGATTATTGTCTAATTAAAATATATATATTACTCTCAATAGTGAACTTAACTCAGATGCAAAAACCTCTTACTCATAGTCTCACTTTGCTCATGCTAGCTATTATTTCTGTACTCTATTTTATACCTCGCATATCTTGTGCAATATCTCAATCAGTAACACTGGTATATAAAATGTTAATATTAGTCATCATCCAGTCGAGGGACTAATTATACATTCCCTTTAGATTTAGCAGGCTATGGTCCTACTGATATGCTGAGAATAAAATTGGATTTTCTTACTGGGAATCCATTGGCCACCACAGGAATGATTGTCAGTCTTAACCAACCCATAGCTGCCTCAAGCATTTAGTTATCTTCGTTTTACCACCAGAACCCTTTCGATGTGAAGGGCGCTTGTGATTTAGACGCAATGTGGGAGAGTAGAAATCAGTATGTCAACATTTATAGAAATTCACAACCCAATTTATATGTAACTATAGTTAATTTTGATCCTAGTTACAGGGCAGCCGCTTCCACTTACACCATTACTGTCGATGCCCCACCTCAAACTCAATTTAATTGCTAGACATGTGAAAATGGGGGAACTCCAACTTTTACTTGTTTTTGCAGAGATTGCATGTATCAGTTCGTAGGTAAAATTTGCAATAGAGTGATTGTATAGATTCAAAAAAATATAACAATGGGCATGAGTCCTTACAATTTCCAATACTTCTCCATTTCAAACACTGATAAAATCACTATTTAAATCACTGTTTCAGGTGGAATAGCTGAAGTATATTTCCAATTTGAATAATTTCCTGGGGAAGTTGCCAGCTTTTATAATGTTGCTAAGGGTACATCAGATGGAAGATATATTGTGAATAACAATGTATTAAAAATAGGAGCGGATACCCAACAAAGGAAATTGTTAATCACGCTTGTTAGTTTTACGAGCATTCCCATCAATGTTTCAATTAATTACACTGTTTAGAGCACTGTTAGTGTTTTGGTGATAGTAATGTCAGTTTTAGGAGGTATTCTTCTCATCGCTCTCATTGTGGCGATCGTTTGTATCATCAAAAGAAGAAATTCAGGAAGAACTCGAGTTTAATCGTAGTTGAATATTCCATCAGACACCAATAAGCTATCCGCTTAATAGATAGAGCGTTACTTTCCAGTCTGCATCTACAGTGATATGTCGAACCCAGCCGAAAGCACAATGCATCCCATGGGAACTGAAAATCTAAAATAAGGTTAGACAGATCAAGAGTGCATCATATGCTTAGAGCAAATAAAATATTCAGATCAAATTCGAATGGGATATTGCAAACATATGTACCATAGCGATTGCCTCACCAGCTGGTTTAAAAAACAAAGAGTAATATTGATATTTATATTAGAATTGTCCCATGTGCAGGAAATAGTGGACCAGAGAGGACACCTCGGCTGAGTATAACAAGCTGGTTAGCGAAAATGGGAATGTTGTGCTCAGGGGCACTTAGTTGGTAAAAGCTATATTTAACAGGAAACTCACTCTAAGTAAAACCGTCATTTAAAATATTGAATGATTTCTCTATTATTTTCTATCATATATTGTCAGTGTAAATAATTCTATAATCAGTATTGCTAAAACAGATAATATATAAATTCATACAGGTTATGGTTCTTTTTTTGGCATAATCTTCCTCAGCACTTACTCTAAGTTCTTGTATAGTTCTGAGGCTATGTTATTTAATTCTTCGTTTTCAACTGATCGGGCAGATAGGGCATATTTCTTCAGTCTCTATTGCTTAAACACATTCAAAAATTCCTAGGTTAGTCTATCGTACTTCGCTAATCTTTCTTCCCGAGACAGATCTACTCTCGTCAATGGGTTAAACATTTTCACCTTTATTAGTTCGTCCCTGAATCAAATAATAATTACTTAAACATCAGCACTATCTCATTCAGGTAGGACATTGAGTTCTTTACATAAGTCGAATGCTTGTTCTGCATTATTTCCACTAATTTCTTTATCAGAGAGCAGGCCACGTCGGGATTAATAGCCATTTTGAAAGTGGAGTTGTGGAGAATGGCTGAGATACAATCGAAGGCAACAGCGATATCAGCTAAAGATAATGTATAGAGGGCACTATCGATCTTTCCTTGCTTCCAGTAGTGGATGATTGGCTTAACATAACTAGATCTTAACTTATAGACAGATTAAAACCTGCCACTCTACTTCATGAGTTCGCCGATTGTTTCGATTTGCATGAGTTTTTATTTTTGTTGCCCATTTCCCATAAATACTGAAATATTTATCATATCTGAGTTCTCCAAATGATCATTTTAAATAGTCATATCGTAATTACAATTGTTATTCTTCTCAAAAGTTTCATGGAGTTTCTATTGCAGCTTGCGTTATCTTTCAGCCCTTTATCTTTAGAGCATCTCAATTTTCTACTGATGTTTTCTCTATTCTTCTTATTTCTATTTTTGAATTCTTTATCTTCTTTCTCTTTCTCTCGCTTATTTTTCTTATCTTTATTTCTATTTTTGTAATCTTATTCTTTACTTTCTTTATTATTATTTGATTCGCTCTTGTTACTTTTTTTATCGTTCTTGTTATTTCCTAGCCTACTATTTCTATCTATTATTTTTCATCTACACATTATTTAAATGCCCTAGTGCAACATTCACATTATTCAACACCTCCTCCAAGTCTCGATTTCTTTCCTGTATTTTAGGATTCTAATCCATTTATTTATTACTGCCCATTTTTATTCTTCTTTATTATGATGAATTATTCTATCTTCGTAGGCTTGGGTTTTTAAAGATTTTAGGAAGTTTAAATTATCCTTCTTCTTATTATTTCTTTTCAGGAGTTTATTTTTTATCTCCTCCTAAATAACAAAACCATATTGATAGATTTCCTCCATAACTCGATATACCTTTAATTCCTGATTAGCACCAAACGATATCCTGCACTCCTTTCCAAGCAGAGTCCACAGATTACATTAAGAGACCATTTCTTCTCATATCCCATATTCTAAGCACATCATTTGCTCCAGTGCACAGTAAAGTACCCTCTAAATTAAAATCTATTGCAGTAATGGGCATGGAGACTAACTCAGTTGAACTCACATATGTATATGTCTTTTTATTGATATCGCAACTAAAATATTTAGCAGTGCGGTCAGCCGAGCAACTAGCAAACATACAGTCTTCAGGATTGAATATTGCTTTAAGCACTGGTGCACTGTGTTCAGAGTATGTGTTTATGACTTTTTGAGTACTGATATCCCATAGTTTGGTGGTACCATCTTCGCTCCCACTGAGGAGGCAAGTTCCATCAGGAGATATATCGATGGAGTTGATTTGCTTTGAGTGTCCTTTCAGAGTTGCGAAGTTTTACTTTTGTCGATGGTCCCAAAGCTTGATTTGAGTGTCATAGCTCCCACTAGCAATTAGATTTTACTCTCCTGGAAATAGCCCAAAACAGTTGACCGAAGTAGCATGTCCTTTCAGGGTACAGACTGGAAGATCTAGATAGAAAATCGTGTACTTTTACCAGATAGAATATCCCATACATTAATAATGCCTCGGTTTGAACCAGAATAGATGCAGGTTTCTTCCCAGCCGATAGCGACAGCAGATACTTCAGATTGGACATTGTTATTTGCATTGCTACTAAAAGACTAATGTCATAAGATAAGTACGAGAAGTTAATTTTCATCTTCTTTAGGTAGAAATTAATAAAACCTAACATTGTTATGATTATCTCCCGTCACGAAGTACTCATGTTTTTCAGACATCGATTAGTTGTTTTAGCAAGAACCAATTTTGCGACTAAAACGCGCGCAGTTTAGTTTCGCACCCTGCAAAGAGAAATCTCCTAACATCGATGAGCAAAATTACTTAATTTACAATTCCGTCTCCGCATTTTTTGAATTCTTTTGTATCACGATAATATTATAAATCATCAATTAGACTCAATTCAATAACAATTTTTACTCAATATTATAACCGATTCAAAGGCATCACTTATTGCATTATAAATTCAATTTTATATAATATACCTGAAATATTCTGATAAGATCTTGAATTTGGAAAATATTTGTATAAGGATTATAATTTTTTTAAATATTATGCACGGGTACGGATATGGTCCTGGAATGGGCATGCCTCAACGTATGCCTCAGATTAACTTTCAAAAATAGTAATCATATTGCGAATTAGACTACGAGTTTACCCAGCCTCTTTTGCTTTTCGTTAAGATATTGAAATTGGAGACAAAATTTTACTTCCTCAATCAGCTCTCAATGAGCTTTACCCTTTGATGGCCAAAGGTCCACTGATTTTCTGTATTACCAACCTAGGCTTATTAAGTCCAAAGAGAACATATTGTGGTGTACTTTAATTTGTGGCTGAATAAGGTAAACAAATTTATATTTTCAGGGTTATGCTATATCCCAAACTGGATGTTTAAAATGCTCAATTTTATGGAAGAAGGAGCTCCTGGTTTAATATCATTGGTTCATGATTTAAGAAATAAAAAAGTTAAAACGCCTTATTTTATCAAGTTAAGACCACACAAAACCAAATTTATCTAGTTAGATAATCCTAAAGCCGTCTTGTAGTTTCAGTTGAGAAATTTCACCTGCCTTCACGAAGGAGACACGATAACAATATCAACGTTTTCGGGAAAGTTCTAAATCGACATCATGTAAATCAAGCCGAAAAATGACTATGAAGCAATTTGCATCATAGACACTGATGTTTAGGTTGACTTTGCCCCACCACTCGATTATTAATAAACAAAACCACAATAAGACACAGGGAAATTTGTCTCTTAAACAACAAAAAAGAGCGTATTCGATGGAAAAGGAATAAGAATCGACGAGAAAAAGGATCAAGGCAGAAAAATATCTCAAGTCATTGAAGAATAATAATATGATCCAAGAAAACACAGAATTCACAGAGGAGTCCGAAAGATTTCGAACACCTGGGTCGGAGGAGCAGTAAAAATAAGCAACCCAGTCGGTACAAAAAAATGATTTAAGTGAATGTTCTGTATGATAAAAATTAAATTTTATGGATGTAAAATAAAGAATAATAATAATAATAATAGTCACGGACAAATAACAATAAATCTTTCTGAAATGGGATAATTTTCACTTTGGTATGCTTATTATGATTCTCTCTTCCTTAACCCGTGTCCTAAGCTTAGTCACAATTTTTACATGGAGTAATAATTTCTACAATTAGTCATATTCTTAATAGCATCAATTGGCCTCACACTGTCTGTCCTACTCTCACTGCAATCTATGAGTTGCTTTAACATTTCATTCAAAGCTAGAGCAATTGGAAGATATCGGGTTGTCAGGAAGTAGAATTATCTACCATATAAAAGGATATTGATGATCTCTTACATTTTTTGGAGCTAGAAAAAAGTTATGCATATTCATTTTGGCATCAAGATTTAAGAAGGGTCTAAGCTTCTGTTTTGCATTTCTATACCTTTCTACAACTTTTTGTGCGAGCTTTGATTCCCTACCCGACAATGACTCTTTTTTAATGTCAAACTGCCAATAAGTTGTGCCTTAAAATAGAAAATCTTTAAAAATTAATGAACTAGATACTTAAGCACGTAAATTAAATCGCAAAATTCTTGTCGAATCCTAAATTTCGAGAATAAGAAAAATTAATCAAAAACTTCTTTTAAAATTGGGTATTCTTTATGAAAAGACTACCCAAAATTAAGAGAAATAAATTAAGTCATGTTCATAAACTCGTAAAATTTCTCTCTTTGACCAATCCTATTTAAATTTGCTCAGATATGGGTAAAAAGGAATAAGAATCAATCAGAAAAAAATCAAATACAGTAGGAACTAAAATTTAATTGGAAAATCGTTAATATAACAGATATAAATCAAATGCTAAGTTGATCGAGATTGAATAACAATAACCTCAATAATAAAGAAAAAGAAGTTTCTCCTGTCATACTTTTTCTTTTCATAATTTTCATGAATTAAATATTCATTTAAAAGAAGAGAGGACAGTTTTATTCCAGTTCCCTGAGGAAATAAAAAAACATTGCAAATAAGCTGAAATAAGAAATAAGCAAATTAGTTTTGAATCCTTAAGTACTTTACAGAATAAAATTGACACTATAAGTAAAATCAGGACATTGACCACAAATTAAACTCGTAGATTCACGAGAAATCATTTGTAGATATCATCACCCAATGAAACCAAACGGCTAAAAGCTATGAGTTATTATCAAAGAAAAAGCCCAAATAAAAGTTCAGATAAGCGGCTCAGTAATAATAATATATCATTAAAATCCAATTCGAAAGGGAAAGCGAAATTTTATTAAGAAGAGAGTTAAAGAAATGAGTAAATGCTTTCTGTCCGTTCATCCAAATAATCAACCATCAGAAAGAGATAGCTCTCAATTATGACAGGAATTTCTAAAAAAAATCAGTAGAACCAGTACATAAACGAGTCCTTGTTTGATCTGGACTTAAAGAAAATGTCTGCCTTGACGGGGGCAAGGGAGAAAAATAGCAAATGGGACATAGTTAGAGCTTATGTAAAGTAAAGAATTAGAAGAAAAAAAATAGAGAAGATATTAAAATAGTGAAAATGTAAGAGGAAAATAGGAAAAAATAAAACATGGAAAATCATTTAAGAATTTATTATTATAATAATCATTCATACTTTGATTAATATATCGTACCTGAAGATTCGAGTAACTTCTTTTATTATATTTATTTTGATTAGAAGCATTAGGATGACTACTCTACTTTTTTCTATTTTCTTGCCTTGCACAGCGAGTCCTCGTTTTTTAGACTCGATTAGATCAGTGCACTCCTTTTGATATCTTATTCTACTTATTATTCAGATAAATATTCACTGTTATCTTTCAATATCTGAATATTTTCGCTTTTTTGGCACACTAATTCGATTGAAGGTTTTTGATGCCTGCTGATGCTGATGGACTTATGAGAATTTTATTAATTTTTATTTGAAAATTGTGAAGTTACAGTACTTTTCTGATAAAAATAAGGCTGACTATCAAATTTCTGTTTTTTTTTATCATAATTCTCCGTATCAATTGAACTAAGTTGAGTCATATTTGATTGCAGTTTGTGATTAATAAAAAAACTTTGCTCCCCTACGCTGGTTTATTTTTCAGACTTCGTAATCTTACTTTATTTGAGGTTTTTTTCGAAGGGCTCTTTGCGAAATGTTCGAGCAATGCTAATCCCATTTAACATATTGCCAGAGGAGGGATTTTCTAATTAATTCACAAATCTATTTTCACTTCCAATTTCTTTATCTTTGAAAAGTTCTGATTTTTTTCTATAAGTAAATTTATTAACAGAAATTTACTTTTAAGTCGATCTTCGATTCAGCTTCTTGGACATTAAATTAGCCACAAAAGCCTTCATTTGTTTAGTTTTGTCCGATTGAATTGTTTAGGAGTTCAAAGATAAACTTTACGTATTCTGCTTAACTTGAGATCTAAAAATTTCTTTAACGTTAATAACGAAAATTATCTTCTTTTCGGTATTTTCCGAATTTTCCCAATTAACCATCGAGGAACATATTCCAAAAACGTTTTAGTCTCCAATTTTTTTAGCTTTAACCATATGAAATATTTCCCCCAAGTTTACTTAAATCCATTCTTTTGGCGTATTTAGATCTTTACTAGAAGAAATACTGAGTGGGACCTTTAATTGCTTGCTTCCTTATTGAATTACGAAATCAGAAGAATTGACTGTGATTTTAACTGTTTCCCCTTGCTTTCTCTCTGCAAAAATTTCCAGAGGAATAACTTTTGTCTAAATAAGATATAAGATACATTAAAATAAATTTGGGACTTATTTGAGCCTGAAACCTATTGTATTTTTATTGAAGTTTTGGACTGCCTGAAAGTTGGTAGCAATGGTCTTTTTGTTTGCTTTGCTGTCGTTGTTGTTGTTTGGGAAGTTGATGATCTTGGCTGTTTCATTGCAACGTAGAATATATTATATTATAAGTTCACTCAAACATAGATTTTAAATGAGCACCTCTTTCTACTTTACACATCAAACTCTATGAGAAAAGTCAATGAAAGTTCTTATTTTAAAAAACTCGAATGAAGAAATAATGTAGGAAGAGCGAATAGAATTAAAAAATAGAGAAAAATATATTTAATATGTATAACTTGAGTAAATTATATTAAAATAATATTAGATCATAGCGAAAATATTAAATAATCACTTAGAGTTCATTTGAAAAACTTCAATGGAAGTTATTTACATATAGTTACTATATTAGCTACTGTCCATTGCAAAACTTTATATAATGGTGAAGCTTGAAGGTTTACTTATTAATTTAACGTACATCGTGGACTTTCTCGATCATGTCCAGATAACTCTCAAGGGCTTTCAATTCATAGTCCTTTCCTTCGTAGTAGGGAAGGATTGGAATTCCATTTTATAGTTGAAATGCATACGAGTACGCTGCATTGTCAACCAACACAATATCAGAGAGACTTCGATTTATTATTCTCAGATCTTTTACATGCATCTAGTTTTCAAGAACCCAGCAGTGCTGTCTATAGAGCCGGTGCTGGAATATTTACTTATTTTCATCCAACTCGTCGAGAATTGTGTCAGCATATTCTTGCTGACTGGCTGTAAAAACTATAATTTCAAACTTCTTCGCCATATTCTTCAGGAAAGTTATAGCATAAGGCCTGATATTTATGCCAAAGTGGTGCATTCGAGCTTACTCACCCTCTAGCTTGATGCTCATTTGTAATTAAGCAGCTGACTCATAATTATCGACGCAATGTATCAGTGTTTAGTCTAAATCAAGAACAAGAGTCTTTTTCGTTTTATAGAAATCGCTTCTTTTTAAATTTAATTTTTTGTCTTCCATTTCGGAAAGAGTGGGAATTTAATAAGGTTCGCATTATTTTATGATTCTGATCGATGCATTGATATGCTAAACGATTAATGAATTTTTTTCATTCGCAGCCCTCACTGCTTAACTGATATAATATGTGATATGATTCCTAGGACTTCTTGGAGAGTATGGATTTAAGTTGAAAGGTTTAAAATTTTTAGGTTTTTGCACACTTGTGATGAGAGCTGCCAGCTTTTTATCTTTGGACTTCACAAGAGTTATTTTGGATTAATAGGGACTTGTTTCGTCTTATGATAATTATTTATCTTTTTAAAGAGAAAGAGAGTCTTGACCTTCCTAAAAATAGACCTTCTCTTTGAGCCTCTTTTTCATCGAATTGGGCTGAATGTTGAGCTGTTATTGGGCAGCAATAAGTTTATCTTGTATATTATTTAAAGTATTTTTTAATTTTTATAGTCGATTTTTATTCAAATTGTGGACATTGGAATGCCTGAAATCCATTTGCTCGTGAAGGTTGTGATTTCTTAAAATGGTGGAAGAATAACTATTTCTCAACAAGTAAAGATCAGAGCTACGCTCATCGAATTTGAGTTAAGAAGTTCTTAACCTTTTAGAAGTACTCACATTATTCTTCTTTTATTCATCTTTCTTTTTTTAAGGACTGTATTTCTATTTTTTATTGTTATTTGCTTACCTTTTCATTAATTTTAAAAATAGGACTCTATCTGCCAAACTCACTAATAAATAAAATCTACAAACCAGAGATGACTTCCTAAAACATTAAAATTTATTTTTTATTTGTATGCTTTTTTTTTAAACTACTTTAAATCTAGTATTTTTATAAAACAAGCGGCATAATTTAAATGGTCAAGGACACTCTAATAAACAAGCTCTAGGGAACTGAAATTCTATAAAAATTCTTCTAGCTCAAGTGTGACCTCGATCTCCTTTCAGCCTTCTTCTCATCAAAAAAGTAATGGATATTTTTGACTTAGCCGCACAAAGGAGGAACTAAAAAAATTTATTAAAAATAAATTTCGATAAACAATATTGTAGATTTAATCCGAACTATTTCGAGCAAGTAAAATAAAGAAACTAAAACTATTTGACCATTCATCTGACCAAATGTTCGACGAATTGTCTGAAATGGGAAATTACTTTCCTAAAAGTAATTGAATAAGTATTTAGAACTTCTGTATAACTTTTTAATTGAAGAAAAAACTAAATATGAAAAAATGGAGAAATCCACAACAAGTAGCAAAATGTAGATCTATTCTCATGTTCTGAAATATGCATAACAGAAAGATTTGTTTAAGTACGTCTATGTGGAAAACGAAACCAAACTTGAAAATAGGGGATTAAAACAAATAGCTAAAGATTTATATAATCAAGGCTAATTGGAAGTTATTTATCTCCTTTACATTAAGTTTTAGGCTGATTTGCCTCGCATAACTCGAAGGCTCGCAGAATATTTCGAAAACTAATAAAAATTTAATTAATATCATGTTCATAGGAATATTAAAAATCTGGAACTAATTGGTCTATATAAATGTATGATTAAATCGGTTCAGTTAAGAGGGGGAAATGGAAATGGAACACCCTGGGAACGGTTTGCTAGAGATGAGTAAAGCTATTATGAAATGATGGAGGAATGGAACCCTCACTTAAAAGGTCTCCTCATCAAATTAGCAGTCAGAAATGAAATAAAACCTCATCATATTAGGATGGTGTGTAAAAAAGTAGGAAGAAAATTTTTAGATAAAACGCATTTAGAGATCATGTAACCGCCCCCATTAAAAGAAGATTAAAAGATATGTGAGACAGCTGAAATTAAGAAACTGAAACAACAACTTTTGGAGCTTTTAAATACAAAAGTATAATTTAATAATTATTGTGAGTGATTTATAACAATCATTGGATCTCTTATTTCTATTTTATTTATCCATTTTGTTTAATTTTAACTTATTAATGAATTTGTGAGTTTTCCATTTCCTCCTCTTCGCTTTCTGACTCCTAATCTTATTTTTTATCAGCATGAGCTTTGTCTAATTTTTGAATAAATTTCATTTTCTTCTTCAGTTGTTTTTGCCTCTCTTTTTTCTTTTGTCTTTTTGCATGGCGTTTTTCTGTTAGACTTTCAGCTCCCTTAATCTTCTACTCTCGTTTGTTTAAAAACTCCTATCTCATTTTTTATTATTTTTCTGCTTGTTGCTCCTTATATTTTAAATATCTCTCTTTTTCTCTTTGACGCCTGTAAGTATCATCTCCTAGTCCGGCTCTCGTCATCGAGGTTGTAATATTCTAAACTTTTTCCACCATAATAGAGGTGACTGCGTTATGTGTAAACTTCATTTCTCTTATTTAATTATAATTATAATAATGTTAAGTGTGTTGAGAAAAGAAACGATAAAAAGATTATTTTGTTCCCAGAAGAACTTATCAAATAAAAATTAGGAAGTGGACAACACGAAAAACATATTAACGACAAAAAATTTGCACCAATACTTAAATAAGCCATCGACTTCAACTCAAAAGAAAATTAGAAATAAAATGTAAAGGTAATGGTTAGTATGTCTTCTATTAGCGACTATGTTTTATTTTAGTTCTGAAGACATCGTCCCTGGCACTTGGTTTACTGACAACCTATTTTTTGACTATCTTGATAAATATCCATATCGGCTAAGTCAGCAGTACATGCGATAGGGAAAGTGTTCTCAAAAATATACCGAAATGTAAAAAGCCCACTAAAAGTTAAATTGAGAAATTGAACTGTAATAATTATGAATATTAGCCTATTAACTTTTTATTAATAAAATATAATTACTTTTTATGTACGTTAACAACCCTGAGCTAGTATCAAATAATCACCTGATCGCTTGGGCCTCCTTCGAAGGTTAAAATTCAGGCTATAAAAGTGCGATATATACGCTTAGTTCAGTAATAGAGTCGGGAGTGGCATATCTAATTTTAAAAAATATTGACGAATAACATTTTAGGAATTCTAATATTTAGTAGAGAGGTATTTAGGAAATTTATAAGCTTATATAAAACTATTTAAATAAAGAACATGGCAAAGGTGTTAAAGTTTCCCTCAAGAATAAAATCATGAATGGCTCCATTCAGTAGCTGGTAAAGCTTCTGATATATTGCTGCCTTCACTCGAAAAAGAAAGAATAATATGTGGAGAGAATTATTCACCTGGACTAAAGCATTCAATCCTCAATAATGATCGCAACTTAGTGCATAGGCTCTGATCTTTTCAGCATTTAGGATCTAAAAGAAGTTGTTCTTCGCATTGAACAATTATAAAACTAGGTATAAATTCTTCGATCGGATCTAAGCACGTCTTCGTTGAAAGAGTAATCTTACCGAAAACTGGTTGACTAATTATAGGAATAATTAAAAAAGAAATAAAATTAAATCTAAAGATTTAAATCAGAGAAGCAAAAGGTTATCGATAAACTTCAACTGACTAACTTTGATGAGTACTTGACTTCTTTTCAAAGACTGCAACAGTAAAATCGCATCATCACCGGTTATATGGAGGAATTGTAAGATAATAATAAAGAATACTCAAAGATTTAGTAGTAGTTAAGAAGGGATGTTGAAAATCAGACTGCAATTATTTTGGACTTAAATGAGAATATTACTCTTTTGAAACAAAAATTAAATACGCTCAAAATGTAGACATCCATGAGGTATAGTCTCGACGACACATGTGATGTAAGCAGAAGCTTTGGAACATAATTAACTGTGGCTCAAAAAGAGAACTTACTCTCTAATAAAAAAGAGTAGAGAAGAAAATCTTTACTGAGTGATTTTTGGTTAATTTAGGAATCGAGTTTCGAATTAAAAAAGACCCAGAGAGAGTAAGCCTTGCAAGAGGAGATGAAGTAGCTCAGAAATTATAACTCAGATTTAATTCATAAACTCTAAACAGTGTATAAAACGATGAATACTCATATGATAGAAATTGGACTTCTGAAATAAAAAAATTAAACACAGGTGAGGGAGAACAAGTTTTATAGGAAGCAAATAAAGGAACTGAGGAAAATTCAAGAACGCATGGAGAATGCAATTATTACTGGAATGATTTGAACTATTTTTGTAAGATATTTTAAATAAAATGATTTAAATCAATGATAGTAGACTGATTTCGAGTAGATGTTGTGCTTCGAAAGAACAGATAGAAGATCTTTCTTCTTCTACTTGGTCATCCCCCATTAACTTATTCCTGCATAGTATAAGTT